>ENA-ORXF01000228-ORXF01000228.1-marine-metagenome-genome-assembly--contig:-NODE-228-length-43054-cov-8.849850_pt1 | contig 43054 bp, 59 predicted proteins | sample MGYA00237864_ERZ511476 | MGnify/ENA primary metagenome ERZ511476 (study PRJEB26306, sample SAMN06343908) | marine metagenome | isolation source: coastal waters | place: Atlantic Ocean: West Antarctic...
AAAGACGTAGACCGACTGTCCAAAAGATTAGACTCGTTAGAGAGCCAGCTGGACAAAGGCAAGGGCCTATTTATAGGAGTTCTCCTTGTAGCAAGTGGAGCTGGAGCAGCAATATCAACAATAATGAATAAGTGGTTTTAAAAAATGGCAAGATTACCTACAATTATAAAAAATATGCAACAGGGTCAGATGAAGAGATTGGCCGAGGGTGGGGAAGCTACGGATGAATCTGTATCTGGCACACTAGGATTATCACCACGAGATGCCCCTGCACAGAAAACAGAGTTAACAGATGCAGAAACAGTAGCACCAACACTGATGACAGAGCAAACAAATGAGGAACTAGCCCCCATTTCTGTAGGAACAACACCTACTACTGCACTATCTACTGCTAGTGAAGCAAATTTAACTGTAGCTAAACCGCAGGCAACGGCTGCTGCACAGTATACCGCATACACAGTACCAGACACTCCAGAAGCTATCGCTGCACAGGGTACCTTATCACAGGAATCTAAAATTGGAGACATTCAAGGTACAGTATCTCAAGAGGCTTTAGCTGCTGCTGCACAGGGTACGGTAAGTGAAAAAGCAACGGTTAAATACCAACTTGGACAACTGTTTGACAGCATCAAAACAGGAGAAGAACTACCGGCTTGGGCTGCCCCTGCTGTAAGAAACGTAACCGCACAGATGCAAGCTAGAGGTTTAGGTGCCTCTTCTATGGCAGCTGCTGCGATAACCCAATCTCTTATGGAGGCTGGTGTTCCAATTGCTGCTGCGGATGCTAAAACGTATGCTACCATGGATATGCAAAACTTAAATAACTCCCAACAGACTGCACTACAAAATGCTATGACTTATGCAGCGATGGACAAAGCTAACTTAGATGCAAGAATGCAGGGTGCTGTAAATAACGCTAAATCTTTTTTAGCTATAGATGCGGCCAATTTAACTAACGCACAACAGGCTAATACGTTGAGTCACCAATCTCAAATACAAAAGTTATTTACTAATCAGGCACAAGACAATGCAGCGTTACAGTTTAATGCTAAGTCTGAAAACCAAGTAACAGAGTTCTTTAATGAATTAGGTGTACAGGTAGAGAATGCAAACCAAACACGGGTTGCAGCTATGAGACAGTTTAATGCTGACCAAGGAAATGCCACATCAAGATTTGCTTCACAAATGGAAGATAGCCGTGATAAGTTTAATTCAAACATGGCTGCCCAAATAGATCAAAGTAATGCAAACTGGCGTAGACAAATTAACACATCAAACACTGCAGCACAAAATGAGACTACAAGGATAAATGCTCAAAATTTATTAGGACTATCTAACCAAGCACAAAATCAATTGTGGCAAAGGTACAGAGATGAGGCTCAGTGGTCGTTACAGAGAGCAGAGTCTGCTTCTAATCGTTCTCATGCTTTTGCGATGCAATCCCAACAGAATGATTTTAGTAGAGATACGTATGAGACAGAATATAAAGATAACATGTACATGGAATTAGGTACCGCAATATATAACAAAGTTTTTGGATAGGAGATAGCACATGATTAAAACTCTCAGAAAAGCATGGAAATCAAACTGGGGTAAGGCAGCGTTGCTTGGTGTAGGACTGGTAGGTTATGGTGCTGCATCTAGAGCACTTCCTTCGTATCTTCCTTCGTATACAGATAGTTTAATTGATAGAACACTATCACCAACAGCAGGCTCTACTGGGTTTTTAGCAGACATACAAGGTCAAGCTGCTTCGTTGCTTAGAAGTCCTTTTGCTGTTGGAGAAGCTTTAGGGGGTAAAGGGTACGAATACTTAATGGGGAAAAAGGGTACCACGTATGGTGACTTTAAAAAAGAATTACAGAGTGCAATATCTCCAATCCGACAAGTATCAGGGGCAGTTGGTGGAGTTAAAGAAATAATGTCGGGAGAATCCCCTAGAGGTACTGGACTTGGCGGGGGACAGAGAAATAAAATTACCCACAAACAATCCATGCGACCAATTGGTCCAGCAGGAAATATAGCCATAGCTGCAGCAGGAAGATCTAACGCCTTTAACCCTAACAGAACAGCCCACCAACTATTAGCAAAAGCATACCAAGATAGATATTACAAAGACATAGATCAACAGAGTCGTGGAGTAGGGCGAATAGGACCAAACATTAACGTAAGAGACGCTGGCAGTTTGTCCATAAGTAGACCATCATATAGATACACAGCATAGAAGGTAAATAGCATGTTATTAAATCCAAAAAAGACACAACAAAATTCTGGGGGTCGTAATACAGAAGAGATAGACCCATTTGATGCTCCTGTACCGGGGCAGTCATTAACAGATGAACCGGGAAAATGGCCTTGGGATAAACCTCCTGCTATGTCAGACCCTGATGATGCTGTAGATTATGTTGTACAAAAAATAGAAGATAACCCCGATACAAAGGAAGACATAGATAAGTTCCTAATGGCAGGAACCCCTGTAGAAAGCATCGTAAATACCATTGCATTTACCGGGTTTGCTGAAGGAATGTGGAGTCCCGACATTGCTGAGATGATTAAGTTTCCCCTGTCTGCGTATTTTGCTATGAGGGCTATGGATGAAGGGTACCCACTGGTGATGTTTAATAATGATAACCCAAATGAAGATGTAACGGATGAACAAGTGATAGACAGTTTAAGAGAAAATAACCCACAGGCTTTAGAAACAATGCAACAACTTATAACAAATGCACACACTTCAACCCCTGTTGCTGATCAGAGCTTCTTAGATGCGGGGCCTCCTGTACCAGAAGATATGGCTATGTTAGAAGGTGAGATAGGTGTTCCAGAAGAAGATATGATTATGGCAGATATAACTGAAGGGGGTATGGTATAATGTGGGGTGCTTTATTAAAAGTAGCAGGCGGTGTAGTTAAAGCTGATAATGCTAACACAGAATTAGAAAGAGCTGAGGCACAGGCACTGGCTATGCAAGAGGCAAAATATGGTTTAGAAGCAAAGGCTGCATCAGATTTAATTCCAAAATTGTATATTACAGACCAGAGTGGTGTAAGAAACTATGCAGAAATTGGCGGGAATAAAGTAAATTGGGATTTAGCAGGTGGCACAAATGCGTTTGATGCTGTAAATTTATCTGATACATGGATAGAAGTTCGTAATAGCCCATGGTATGAGGCCTTACCCGACAGTGATAAGCAGAGTTATTTAAATATTGGTAGAAATATGAAAGAGTTAGTTCAACTTAAAACTAGCAAAGTTTCTGGTGACTTTTTAAATTATAGAGAGGGGATGCATGAGATTTTAGATCAAGACTTTACTGTTGTATCACAAGAAGAAAAAGTTGTTTCTCCAAATATAGATAATGCTGATTTAGTTGCTAAAAAGGCAGACGGAACAATAATGGGGGTTTTTCTAGAAAATAAAGAGTTTGATAAGAAAAAAGTTACTGACTATGCTATGAGTATTATGTCAAGCAATTCAGGTATTATGTCCTCTAACATGTCTAAAGAGAAGGCCGCAAGGAGTATTATTCAAAATATTGGTCCGGCTGCTTTATCTTTTGCAGCGGACATCCCCGATTTACAACTGCAAGTAGGCTCTGGACAGTTAAACTTCAATACTATAAATGCGTTAGTTGAAAAATCTTATGAATACTTTCCAGAATCTGATGGTTCCAACTCTATACAATCTCAAAAAAGTAGAGACCAGTTTGTGGAAAATGTTCTTCGTGCTGGGGCGAATGATTATCACATGATTAAAAATCAGGGATTTACTAGGGAAAATACAGAAACTGAAGTTTATGCAGATAAAGTATTAAACATTAAGCTTCAAGATAAGAAAGATTTGTATGAATCTACCTCCCAAGCTGTTGAAAACACCTTACAAATGATTAACCTAGTAAAAGACTGGAGAAGGGACAACCCAAATGATCCCGTTCCTGCAGGAAAAATAGGAAAACTACAAGGGTCAATGGCTAACTTTGTAAAAGGGGGAATACCACAACTTAAATCATTAATAAGTATGTTTAGTGAAGTTGGAGGTTTTACTTTTGATAAAGGTAGCAAGTCTCAATTAGAAGAAAGAATGACGAACAAATTTCTTAAAAAGGGAAAAGATGGAAAAACCCATGTAGAAAGGGTTGGCACATTTAGGGCACAGTATGAGGTGTACGAAGAATTTATTGCTTACCAATTAGCGGCTGCTCTACAAGGTGGTACCGGTGGTAGAACTATCTCTGACCAAGATGTGTTAAATATTAAAAAGGCAATGGGAAATAGTTTATTTCAAGATGGTCAATTTTTAATACATAGATTAGAAGAAATTGGAAGTTTTTTACAGAGTGTAACAGATAAAAACCGTCTGTATGCTGATGCTACTTCAATTGGTCAATTACAAGTTGCTAACATCTATAAAAAATACACCTATGGGGTGCGAATAGCCCAACTGTACAGAGATGGAAATGGTAGCACACGAGTGCCTGTAGATAGAGACAATGTAGGGGCACAGGGAAACTACCGTGATGGTGAGCTGTCCTCAGTAGCTGTTAACCTATTAGATAATCTGTACATAAATGCTGATAGAAAAGCTAACAGACAGGGTTTAGTAAACGGAGCTTCTTTGATACTTCAAGGAAAAGACCCATTAGGATCAGGGTTAGATTATGACGTAGAGACTGGAGAAGTAATTGGATCTGTTGATGGTGCTAAAACTTCTACTGATGGAGGCGGTGATGGAACAGAAACAGGTGGTACTATTTCTGTTGACGGTTTTCCAAAAATGACTGCTGCGGAAGCCAGAGAAAAACTTAATGATCCAAGTGTAAGTGCAACCGATAAGGCAATAATTAAATCAGCAATTAGTAAATTAAAACAATAAAGGAAGACAATTACATGGCAACCACTATGGATTTAGCTAAAAATGAAGCTGTAGATAACAATGTTGTTACAGACAATGTGCTAACTGAGCAGATGGAAACACTGAATATGCCTGTGGTTGCTCAGAATACTCCTGTTGAAGTTTATGAAGAGGATGCTAACAAAGATATAGACAGTGTACAGGTAGATGAAGAGGCACCTGTAGAGTTAGATGCACAGCCAGCAGTACCACCTGAAAGAAAACCTGTGGTTGAAGCTGATGTATTAGCTGCAGAAGTTCCTACGGAAGAACCAGTATATTCTCCTTTTACTAAAGAAGAATTTGCTGTAAAACGTGAAGAAAAAAGAGTAGAAAAAGAACTTAAAGATAGGGATTTTATACAGACCAAAAGGGCAGAAAAAGATAACCTACAATTGGACCTTTTAGAAATTGATGGTGAGCCAGATCTGTGGCTGTTTACGCTATTGGATGAAGATGGAAACGTAGCTGACACCTATACTATAGAACGAGGAGACAAATTAGCTGACAAAAAAGTTGATGCAATATTTAAAAAAACAAAAGATGATATAGATCGTAGAAATTTAAAAACTTTAGGAGCTGTACCGGGTAGACCACAGACTATTGCAAGAATGATGACACAAAACTTGTTAAAGCCAACTGGCCAAGCTGTTGCAATTACTGCTGCAGTAGCCGGTGTTATAGCATCTCCCCAATCTGCTGTTTTAGTAGGGAGTGGACTACTAGCAAATATGTTCATTGACCCTGAGTATGAAATGGCGTGGGGAACTATTACTCCCGGGAATGCGATTACTGTAGCGGACACGTTAGTAGGCCTTGATAAGTTTGAAAGGTGGCTTTACGGAGGATTAGTGGGGGAGGCTTACTTAGATGATGTTGGAAAGCTTAAACCATTAGCATTACAAGAGGCAAATGAACTAATAGGTAGACCACCAGAAGGTTTAACATTTCATTTAACAGCCCTTAATATTGCCTTAGAAACAGTGGGCCCCAGTTTTGGTTTTATTGCTGGGATTAAACTTTCTGCTAGAGAAGGCTCAAAGTTAATGAAAAGACAAGTAGAAGTTGTAAAAGATTTAAAATCCGAACTTAAAAAAGCTAAAATAGACCGAGAGCCTACTGCTGCAGAAGTTGCAAAACGAATGGAATCAGAAATTAGAAAACTGTCTTTAGATGCAGAAAAGGCGGGAAGAAATAAACTATACCGTTTTGGTACAGATTTTAAAAGCGGACAGATTAATAACGTCAAAAATAACCCCACAAAATACTACAGTGAAATTGGATTAACTGATGGAACATTTGTAGGAACCAGTGCACTTTTAGGTGAAGTTACTTCGTGGGAAATTGGTGGGGGTGCCAATACTACTGGGGCAATGTTGGCAGCCATAACTTCTGGCTTTACTATTTCTAGTGGAGTTGCTGTTGGAGCATCAGTTGTAGAGGGTGCTGTTAGTTTAGTAGATGATACATTATCAAAATACACTGGGTTAACTGACAATATGGCTAGGCAAATGGCTGTAGGAGAGTTAGGAGAAGAAGGATTTAATGCTGCGTTAAAAGTAGAAGCTCAAAAATTGGTGGGTGCAGGAAATGAAGTTACTAATGTAGCTCTCTTAGATGCTGAAAGTGCTATTGTAAACCCATACAAGGGTGGTTTAAATCTACAAGGTCTTGTAAAATTTGTTCGTGGGGAAACTACTTTAGCTGATTTAAATCTACCCCCTAAACAAGTGCGTGCTGCAGAAGAGTTTATGAAAAATTTAGATAATTTAGATCCTAAAACAAAATTAGATGTTATTAGACATGTAACCCAAGCTTTAAAAGTTTCTACAAGATTGAGAGAGATGGGAATAGCTGATCCAGAACAAGGGTTTGGATTACTGTTTGGTTTAAATACTTTACGTGCTATAGAACCTGAAATGATTATGCAAGGAGTAGCCCGTAGGAGTGGGGGTAGTGGGGGTTTTAGAGAAACACTTCTTAAACAACACAGTCTAGAAGATTATTATGCAACAAAAGTTCGGTATACCAAACAATTACAAAGCCATTTTGAAGAATTACTTGCTGCAAAAAGAAAAAATCTAATAGGGGCATCAAAACGAGGTGAAACTATTCGTACAGAAGTAGATGCACATATAGAACAGGTGCGGGACATGTTGGGAACATTACAGAAAGAACAAATACAATCTGTACAGTTATTAAAAAACATGAATGGTTATAACATAGAACAGGCAGGAGAACTTCTAGGCAACAAAGTAACTCAAGATCAAATTGAGAGAAATATAAGAATAATGAAAAACCTAGACCCAGAAGATGCCATGCAGCAACAAAAAAATTATGATACGATGTGGGTTAAGGAAACTAACAACCAAATTAACATGATGAAAGGGGCAACAGAAGTAGCAAAACAAACAGAAGGCTCTAACAAAGTTATTGTAAATACCCTTATCAAAAGAGTAAAAGATGTACAGAGAGTAAAAAATGATTTGTACACCGAGGCTGGAGAAGCAGCGGTAAATGAAGTTGTAGACGGTACAGAATTAGTTAGAGAACTTAACAGATCATTTGCAAAAATGGAACTATCTGAAAAATTTGCAGGTGGTATAGAGGGTGTTGTATCAGATTTAGATGATATATTATCAGAACCCGCTAAAAGATATATAACTAGAGCTGCAAAAACTGCAGGGGTTTCGGAGAATGATTTTAAATCCGTTGTTACAGAAGCTATAAAGATAGGAAACCCAAAGTTGTCTGTTGAAGATGTACGTGAAATAGCAAGTAGCCCAACACGATTACTTATGTATCTTGCCGATGCAGATACACAATTAGGTGGTATACTATCTGAAGTTCCTGCTTTTAAATTTTCTGGACAAGATTTAAAAAATATAGAATTGGGTTTAACATCCCGTGCGTATGCAGGTGGTGAATTTGTTTTTGGACAGCCTGCAAAACAAAAATTTCAATTGCTAGGGGTACTAGATGAGGTAAAAACCCAGATTAAAATTTTAGAAGATTCTGGTAAAGTTAATTTAGATAAATGGAAATTAGCTAATGCGGAGAATGTAAAATACCACAATATGTTAGCTACAGACATTGTTTCAAACACTTGGGGAACAAGGGTAAGATCTGTAGGACCTGAAGAAAACTGGAAATACAAAACAAAACAAGAAAAATGGGCAGCCAGTATAGTTGGATCGGAAGATGTAGAACTTGCTGAAGATTTGTACAAGCAAATAGATATGATTTTTGGAGATAGTGAACAGGGAAAACAATTTATCCAAGCGTTTAATTACAATATGGTAGCCCGTGTTCAACAAAATATTTCTAAAGGTGTAGATCTTAAAAAGATGGAACCTGAAAAGTTTATTGCTTATGGGTCAAAAGAAATTAGAAAATTAAATGAGGGTGCTCAAAATGTTCTACTTGGTAAAAATTTTGAAGCTATGAATAAAACTTTAAATTTTATTAGAAAATTAGAAGAAAAAAGTGGTGGTAAATTTAACTTTGAGAGAGCTTATAATTTTGAGGGTAAACTTACAAACTCTATTAAAAAAAGTAAAGATGCATTAGAGTCATTAAAGTACGCTGAAGATAAAGTAAAAGTAGCTAGAACAAACGCAGAAAATCTTCAGAAAACAGATGCTGACCAGTTTGAAAGACTCTATAACAAAATGCACGGAGATTACGGGAAGTTAAGAAGTGACCCTTCCATGTTATTAGGTTACATGGAAAGTGGCCAACTAACCCAAATGAGAAAAACTTTTGTAGATGCAAGAATGGATGGAGAAGTTTTTGATAGGCATGTACATACTCTTTTTGTACAAGGTTTTATGGATCAATTTGTTAATAGGACTGGACAGATAGCTGCTAAAGATAACAAATTTGAAAATATAACTACTTTAAGTGGCCAAGAGGTAATAGATTATTTAGAAAAAAACAAAAAAGTAATTAAAGAGTTTATACCAGATTTAAATTTGGAAGATATTAGTTATCTAGCCCAAGCTACCGCATTAAGAACATCAGGAGATGTAATAGAAAGAGAAGGAATAGATAGTGTAACTTCTGGATTAGCTAAACTTACCATCGGATCATACGTAAGTAGGCTATATGCTGTTGCCTCTAATCGTACATCCCTTAGATATGTAGGTGCCGAAGCTTTAGTAGTACAAATGAAACGAGATGAGATATCTGTACTAGCTGCCCTTATGATGAACCCAAAGGCTGCAGAAAAAATAGCAGAGATAGTTAAGTCTGGAAAGCCTATGAGTCATAGAATCCAAAGTTCTGAAGCCGCATGGTTGCCAACTCTTATGGGAGAAATACAGGCAATAAGTGAGGGGTATACAAACCGCATGATGGGGTATGCTGACGAACAAACAAAAGTAGAAAAAAGAGAAAGTAGTTCATTACCTTTTAACGAAGCTTTAAAAGTAGAGGCAGCTTTAGATAAAGAGGCACGAGAACAAGAACAAGCTTTCTTTGCACAAGACATACAAGATAACATTACAGTACAATAACCTAGGAGGAAACTAACATGCCGGGAAAACACGCTTACAAAAAAATGGCTGAAGGAGGAAGATCCGATATGTCTGCTAAACCAGATGTAGCTGCACCTGAAACAGACAGAGTAATACCACCCACACCAATGACTGATGCAATGGAGCTATCCAACGTAGACCCTATGACAGGCAAACAGTACCCTAACAAAAGGGAAATGAAATATGGTGGAGCAGTTATGTACAACAACGGCCCCCGCAAAGTGAGGACATAAAGTATGGCAAAGTCAGAGAGATTAAGAGGTAGCAAATCTCCTGTAACCGATTACAAAGTTGGCAACGGGGGAATCAGGGATTTATTTAAATACATCTTAGGTGGCGAAGAAACTCGTAACAGCATGAAAGTTGTAAAAACTCGTGGGGGTAAGTCTACAATTATCAAAGACCCTTCACAAAAAAGTGCGGTACTTAATACTGTAAAAAAAGTTATGGCTAATAACTCCAATGCGGTTAGTGGTATGGCAGGAGACCGTGCTAGAAGCATACAAAGAAATATGGCAGCAACCATGAATCAATCGGCTCCATCCCCTAGAATCACCGGAGCAGACCAAACAAATAGAATGAAAATGATGGCAACTTACCCCGGTGCTGTACAAGATGGCACTGCTATGGTAGAACCTGTAGAGGTTCAAAATTTACCAATGTCTGAAGACGACTTACGTGCTCAACTAAACCAAGAAAGTGGTCAAGATGCAATGATACAAAGGATGGAACAAGAAAACACCATGAATAGAATGACTCGTGGTGTAGATCCTAGAGAAAGGGGTGGTAGGGGCTCTTATCAAAGGGGTGAGCCAACAATACGTGTAAATTCAAAACCAGATGTTTATGATCCTGAATCAGATATGATGATGACTCCACCCGGAGCTATGGCATATGGTGGTTATGTAAAACCTAAGAAAAAGAAAAAGAAAAAACTAGCAGGTGGCGGTAAAGTACGTTCTTACAATTACTAAGACCTACAGAGTTTAGCTACGTCTTCCTCTACAGTGTGCCCGACATTCTTTAAATATTCTACCACTGCTCCCAGTACATGGGTATTGGGATAATCTTTTTTCCATGTATCTAAGGCAGTGGTAAGAGTTTCTCTTTTTATGTAATCAATTTGTGTTACTATTTTACCATCTGTGTTAACTTTTACGGATAGTTCAAACAGGCTTGCTTCAGCCATCTTATTTTTCCAATCTTCCTAGTCTGTGAAATAGATTTAGAAGTTTTTCTTCTACTTCTTTATTCGGGGGTGATGCATACTTGATGTAGTAAGCTATAACTTTCCTAATTAACCCGGCATCCTCCATAGCTATTATAGGTTTAGCACACTTCATTATATATCCACCAACTCACACACTCCGGCAGTACAGGCTAATTCCTGTGATCCCTTTGTGTTATCTTCCTTTTCAAAGTCCTGTAACTTTTTCCAATCTAAAGTTGCGGGCATTTTTTTTACAAGTTTCTTATACTCTTTCTCAGTTATATCTTGATAGGGAGCCTGCTGATACGTATGGTCGGAAAAGGGGAGAAAGGAGACACCACTAAGGTATTCAAAATTTTCCCAACACCACGCACCAACAGGTACCCACTCATTTTCCTTTACCGAAATGGTAACAGAAGGCTTATGCTCACACCAGTGCTTTGCATAAATCTTCCATAACTCAAGCTGTTCTATTGCAGTCATATCGTTTCTGCAAACAGAACCTAGGGGTGCTTTCATCGGAAAGGAGAATACTGTAGTATGTTCTGGTTTCATAACATCTGGCTCACTTGGTATACCAGAGTTAATTAAAAATTCAGTAAGGGGATCTTTGTTATCTCCTCGTACTGTTCTTATATAATAAGGGTTGTGTCTTGCATGTATACCACTAGCACTGTCTACTAACTGACTGACCGTACCAGAAGGTTTGACACAAGTAATAGCTGTACTTTGGTTTATACCAAACTTGAGTGCCCAATAACTATTGGCCTCTACAGCAACACCCCTTAAAGTTTCTAATCTTTTTTCTAACCCACCTTCTTTGCCATTTAACAATGTGCTATCCATAATTCCTGTAAGAGACACACCGAGCAGTCTTTCTTCTTCTGTATTGTCTTGCCATCTCTTTCTTAGGTAGCCAAAGTTAGTAAAGGTAGATTGTATTGTGCCTAGTAATGTGGCAATTCGTATTTTCTTACTAAGAGTAGCCACCGTATCACCGGCACGTACCACCACCTCTGTAAGATTACAGAATTGATTAGGTCGTAGTATAATTTCACTACAAGGGTTAGTACCGAAGTCCCAGCTGGCATCCCGCCTACCATTCTCAGCAGCCTTTGCCTGTGCAGAAGCTCTACTAAATATACCCCTCTCACCGGATTTACTTTCATATAAAGACAGCCACTCTTTCATAAAGATACCTGCGTCTGGTTTCTCTGTATAAGCAACAGAGTTATTAGCCAGTGCTCTCTCTGGGTTTGTTTCCCACCAAGCACCAGACTTAGCGGCACGCACTCGTTGGTCGGATAAATTAGATAAAGATATAAGGGCTGATCTACGTACACCACCCACTACTACTACCTCACCTGTCTTACAAACTATATCGTGGCACTCCATGGAGGAAAGCTTTCTCCCCCTTGATTCTTTAAACTTTGTAATAGTAAAGTCAAAAAGATCTACAAGAGGCTGGGGCCCACTAGCTCTACCACCAAATGTTTTAAGTCTTGTACCAGCAGGTCGTATCTTTGACACGTTAATTTTAGGTACTCTTCCTGTGTACAGATAGGATACTAAATCTCTGAACCCTTTTGCCCAACCTTCTTTAGAATCCACAACGGATATCACATCCTCTGTATGTTCAAACTCTACATCAGGCACAGTAGGCAACTTATCAACGTACTGTCTCTCTACAGAGAAACCTACTCCAGTGCCATTCATAAGGATATACAGCACCTCATCAAAAGCTCTCGGACTATCTATCGGTATATACGAACAGTTATATCCAGCAATGTGCTCTCTCTCTAAAGCTTTACCGGCTGTCATCAGTGCTCTCATAGAGGGCATAACCCCTAATGACAGTATAGCTTCTTCCATATCCTCCCAAGATTTTTCATCTACTCCTTCTACATTTTGGCGAAAGAAAGATATAAGCCTATCTACTGTCTCACTCCAACTCTCTCTTCTTCCTTCTTTTTCTAGCCACCGAGAATATCTAGACATATGTATAAACGACTGATATTCTGTTGGTAAATAATTTCCTCCTAGTAACGATGCCATCTAATCTTCTCCATATTCTAATTCTAATATTAATTCTGCATAATGTATGACTTTTCTTATGTCTTCTGCCCCGTTCTTTTTTCTATGACGAGATATATACTTTACAATATTTCCCTCAAGGAAGTCAAGTTTATTTTTTGAAATGTATTCAATGGGCATAATTTTAAAATCTATGTAATGGTCACCACCCACCTGCCTATCTTTTCCTTTTACAGATTGCCTGATCATATCATTGTGGCTATTAAATTCTTTTCTCTTTCTTTTTGAACTACTGCTGATCATCATCTTCTCCAAATATAGATATGATATTATCTCTCTGTATACGTGGGGTAGGTTTTGTCCTGTCCATAAGGCTATCAATTATAGGGAGTTTAGTTTCGCCTCTCATCTCCTCCAGTATAACACTTTGCCCTCTTTCCTTTATCATATCCATATCATTGGCCAATAAAGACAGTACACCCCTAGAAAGAATGTAAGATAGATCTACATAATTATCACCAACATTGTGTGTGTCTATTACAGCGAGGCTAACCCCATCCTCCCCATCCGGTTTAAGTAGTATAACATACATGTCCGAGGGGAGTCTATCTCTGTAACCGTTTAGATCTTCCTTATTCATCTAACCACTCTTGTGGTAAAAATCCTTCGCACCATTTAAAGCCGTACCGTTCACACCACCCAGCATATGTAGTTTTAGAACCCTTATAAAGTTTATTACTTGCTCTCATAAACAAGAATCTTAAATCAATTTCTGGGTGTTGTTTCTTAATCAACAGGTGTTTACCCCTGTCTGCTGTAGAGAAGAGACCCTTTGCCTCTATAAGAAAAGCTTTACCATCTATAGTAAAGTCAGGATTATAAGTAGAATGCCTAACATAATCTATTTTCTCCGATTCATATTTAAATTTTATATTATTTCTATTGAAAGCTACAGCGATAGACAACTCAAAGTCTGATCGGTAGCCGTGATGTCTTAGTACCATTATACCCTCGGCAAGTTTTTAAATATTATTTCCTCAAACTTATCATTGAAATATTTGAAAGTTTTAGGTGCACTCTGTTTTAGAATGCTACGGTGTTCTTCTATTCCTGTCCAGTGTAAAACTACTAAACTATCTCGTTTCTTTGCTTTTATAGCTAATATATCTAAATCATAATCTATTTTCTCCATGTGTTCTTCAAGCCTATCATCACCCCAAGGCTCGTCTAGGTCAAATGTCTGCGACATTCTTATGGGTATACCATTAGGTCTATTACGTAATTCTTTTATGATACTATCCCCACCAAAAAGTTTATCACATTCTTGGTAGGCAAAGTATACGTTTTCATTTACATAACTATCTCCTATGGTTACTTCTGTAGACAAGTATATCACAACACAATCTCTCTTTTCTTTAATTTTGTATACCAAACAAATGGTCGTTGGGTTGCTTGTGTTCCTACTTTCTTGTGCAACTGTGAGTCAGGCCAACATTGAGCCCGATAATCACAAAAACCACACACGGAGTGCATTACTCTGTTTCCTGTAGCAACTATCTCACCTTTCCTTGGACCGCTCTGTACACGGAAAGTTTCTTCTTTGTCTTTAAACTCTTTCTTCAAAGGCTTATCTGCCAACATTATTTTAGCAGTCTTTTTAGCTTTTGCTATCTGCTCTGCACAGTCTTCTTCTTGTTGGTCTGGTGCTTCACAAACAGCCCACTCACCCGAAGCTTTATCTACAACAATCCACCCACCAAAAGGCATGTTCTTTGCCTTGCTGTACAGGTGTGCTTGCATGATATACCCAAAGGTGTCATCTTCTTTTACCTTATTGTACCCACCAAACTCTCCGCCAAACTTCTTGGAAAAAGCATAGGGGGATGCTGATTTTATATCCCACACTTTGCCATCTATGACAACATCTAGTGTACCATTAAGTTCACACACATCTAGATCTAACTTAACTCTCTCTTGTTCGGATTCTATATTCACTCCGGCAGACTTTAAAACCACCATAGAGATAGCCTCTATTATATCTCCAAATAAAAAACGCATGATAGAATTATACTGTACCTCTTTGGGAGATCCATTTTTATCATGCCATTGCTGACACATGGGTCTGCCCAAGCCACTCATACGTAGAGAGTAGTCGCTCTTGCCACGAGACAATTGCTTAACTAGGGCATTACCACAGTCATTCTTAAAGTTTTCTAAAAGTTGGGGGTCTAGATCAATGCCTTCTTTAGTGGCACGATCTAGTAATCCCTGTACTTTCATTAAGATAGGGCTAAACATAGCCTATCCTGTAGCAGAAAGAACGTCACCGAAGTCATTTAAGTCTCCAAGTTTAGCATTCTTTTCTTTAGCTTCTCTCCACTGTCCCATCACTTTATTGTTGATGGCTTCTTTAGTTTCAAAGAACTTAGTCATTAGGTCTTGGTCTGTATCCTTTATTTCTACAGTTTTAAGTGTAGCCATTACAGGAACATAGTAAGAGTTGCCAGCCATTTTTCTTCTAGCTGTAGTTGCTTTGTTCACAACAGTACACATGATTTGTTTCTGTCTAGCGATCATTTTAATGTGATCACTTACAGGTATGAAACTAGAACCACGGATGTACCAAACAGATGGCACTTCATCAGGCATCACTACCTTATGACCATCAGCATCTACAGGATCAACTAGCTGTACTGTGTTGTACAGGATCTGGTTACACTTCACACTCTTGTGTAAATTCATTTCCGGACTATCCTTAGCGAGACCAGCCGCCTCATCTTTAGTTAGTCTGCCACAACGCATATTACCTTCTGTATCGTAGAAGTCAGCACCGAGACTTGTCGTCTGTATAGTCTGGCAACCAAAAGACCCCTGCTCTACATCCCATCTACTATATGTAAATAACCTGTAGAATATTCTTATGTGGGCTTCTTTTGCATAGGCAGTTACCCCATCCGGCAGTTTTAAAGAAAACTGTCCTCGTGGAATAGTTTTACCATCGTTGTCCTCTTCTGCGTGGTTTATGGCTAGGCGAGGAAGACTCTGGCCTTCGTTGTTACTTACTTCTTGACCGGTGAGTGTAGCAAGTTCTGCCACTGACATATCTTTCAGTGAAGGTGCTACGTTTGCTTTATTCGTTACAACATCGTTTGACATTATAATTTCTCCTTTAGTTTAGATTGTTAAAACTTCATCCATATCAAGCCAATCTTTACCAATTTTCAATTCAATACCAACAGGCATGTCATAGTCAACATTGTATCGTTTCTTAGCTTCAGATTTTATACTCAACATAGACTCCGCTAAAATTTCAATCGCCTTCTTTTCCTCTTGTGGAAAGACATCAAGGACAATTGAATCATGTACTGTATTACATACTACAGACTGCATGTCGTTGTCAAACAAAACTTTTCGTAAGTTTATAAGAGCAAGCGGGAGCAAGTCTGCAGTAGCAAATCCCTGTACAGGATAGTTCTTTATGGCGGTAGCGTGTGTAGAACCCCCATAAAAGTTCCTACGAACGTGAGGAAAATGATAAATCCTACCAGAAGGAAGGGTGATTTTTTTTGTCTTAATTGCTTCGTCTTGTAAAGAGACGTGCCATTTAGCAACATCTGAATATCTGGCCTTGAAAAGATCGTAGTACGCAACTTCTTTTTCTGTCCCATAAGTGCCTCCGTATAGGGGTTTAAATGTGTGTGCTTTTGCCTCTTGCCTAGAAACTCCTAGAGCCTCTGCAGAAAAAGTATGCACATCAAAACCTTTTCGCACATCAGCATACACCTGTTTGTCCTGTGCAAGAAACCCTGCCACTCTAAATTCTAACTGACTGTAATCTCCTTCCAGTATCTTTCCACCTTCCCAACGAGATATAACACAAGCCCTTACAGGAAAGGTTGTACCTCTTGGCATGTTCTGAAAGTTTGGATTACGAGATGATAGTCTTCCTGTAGCCGTAACACATTGCATATAGTGTGGGTGTATAAATCCTTTACTATCTAAGCCCCTCTCTATACCATCTACAAATGTTCTTAGGTAAGTACCTATGGCATTGTACTTTATATAGGCACTGATAAATTTCTTTTGCTCATCGTTAGCAGACATAGATAGACTCTCTAAAGTTGGTCGGTCTGTTTTAAATCCATGTGTACTAACATCATAAGCATCTCTAGGTACAAGTTTGAATCCACCCACCTGTCCTGTAGATTTAAACACTACACCGTCAGCGTTGCAAGTCTTACAAATTCTTTTAGCCTTACCTACCGTGCCATCCTTTTTAAGAGGGTTAAAGTATCCCCTGCCTCTACAGGAACCACATTGGTGAGACTCGGTGTGGGGTAGTACCTTCGTATAAGTTCTTACCTTTTTAATAAAATCATCTTTGCTATGTTTACGCACTCTCTTCTTTCTCTTTGTACTGCCGTACTGCTCATAGCCCAAATTAAATGTACTCGCCCAATATTTTTTATCTGTTACACCTCTACTGTACAAGACTTTAGACCTATCCTCTGGGCTGTCTAAATTTACAGGAGTATCTCCCATTGTACGTTTAACTTCTCTCTCAAGAAACTCATGTAACTCATTGTATTCATTACCATATTGTTCTCTAATATCTGTGAGTGCTTTCACACTGACTTTCATACCGGTGTTTTCCATCTCGGTAAGAACCTGACACATCTCATTCATTAAACTTACAGTAGGTGCAAGGCCATCTTTTACTGCCTGTTGCTGTGCAGTGTACAATTGTTTTGTAACTTCCACATCAGCCCTGCCATACTCCTCTACAATATCCCAAGGAATGTAGTCAAAAGATACACCATCTTTCATGTACTGTGCAGTTAAGTCGGTACGTTTCTCATCTAAATCATACCTCTTGGCTGACTCAGATAAAGACAGAGCAACTTTATCTCCACCGTGTATAACATACTCAGCTATCATCGTGTCGTATAGTTTCCCTGTATAGGTAAAGTTACAAGCAAGTAACCACTTGAGGTCAAACTTGATGTTATGCCCCACTAAAACTTCTGTATTATCCAGAACTTTCTGCAGTATAGCAAAGCCATTCTCTGTTGGTTCTTTTTCTGTGTGAGTGAAGCAGAGATACCCCTCACTGTCAGGGCGATAAATCTTTTTCTCTGTAAAGGGAGCTATTATATCAGAACCTACAGCACTGTACCCCACAGACACTAACATGTTTCCTGTATAAGGATCAAGGTCTAGCTTACCTGCATCATCTTTTTTATATGTTGTTTCTATGTCAAGAACAGTTACTTGCATCTTCCACCTTCACTATTGACCATGTAAAATCCTCATCTTTCTGACCCCAAATGCCTGTCCCCTCATCCCATTTCTGATACATAGCAACATCTAAAGCATATTTTGCATCTTGTAGATTTTTCCAAATCATATCTATCCTCATTTTTCCAGTCTCATAAATTTTTAAGTAGCGAACTTTACCTGTCTTATTATTTATATTCTGTACTTTATAGTTCTTCTTCATCCCCCACCCCTCTGTATAAAAAGATAGGTGTTCCTTCACCCATCCATGATCCTACCACATTAAATTCAAAATACTCCATAGCTTCTTCGTCTGTCATTCCGTCTTTCATAAGTATGGCTACACATTTGTCAGCATCGTAAACTAACAGATCTGGCTGTCCACATCTTCTACCTAACCCTAATATCGCACCATCAAATCCATCAGCCTTTAATATCACAACTCATACCTCGCTCTGTATATATCAATAGAGCAGGTCACTGTGCCGTGCCACCCGTTAAGTTTATTCTTAGATACACAAAGATGTCGTATGTAATCCTCTTCCTCACCATAGTTCTTTCCTATACCTATAATGATGTCAGCCTCCGCTGCCTTTCCTGTCCTACTATTTTCCAACATACTAAAATCTACCTCTTGTCTACCTTGTGCATCATAAGATGCTTGTGATACTGACCAGAGTAAAACCTGTTGTTTCTTAGCCATTGTTCTTGCCCCCTCGTACAGAGCTTTTAGCTTTTCATCCGTTCTGGCAAAGTTACCACTGATAGCCACCTTATCTAGCTGATCCACCATTACCACATCAGGTTTATGAATGTCAATAAATTTCTCAATCTCTAATAAAGTAATGCCTCTACCCTCTAACAATTTAAAGTTAGGTTCTATCTCTTTCTTGTATACATCCATAGAGTCTTCTAAGTTTGTTTTCATCTCATCAATGGATCGTTTAAGATACGCAGAGAATACTCTACCTTTGACTAACCTTCCGGGTTCTTCGTTAGCAAAATATGCCACCTTAAATCCCTGTTTAATGTACTCTGCAACTAAGTATGTACAGAAGGTTGTCTTTCCTGTTTCTGGCCTAGCAAATATAATCCCTAAGTTTCCTCTACCTGCACCACTTATTCTGTCAGCCAAAGATTGTAACTCAAACTTAAATTCAAACCCTTGATCCCACCCCTCTACATAATCCTTTACATCATCTTTCACTTCTTGATAGTTTCCTTCCTCTTCAGGTGTATTATCTATAGCCGTGTCAACCAAAGTTCTCAGTGAAGTAAAGTCGTCACTGTTGCCTAACCAAATGTCAGCCGATAGATCACTAATCTTGTGAGCCTTATCTTTCTTCCAGAAGTCAATGATTAAATCTTTTAGTATGATTTTGCTACTTGGCATGAACTTACCAAGCTCTCGTATAACATCTTCTATGGGTTCTCTTGATGACTCTGGCAGTGCAGGATACTTATTCCTGTGTAGCTGTATCAGGGTATTGACATCTAAATCACTCTCGTACTTCTGTTGGGCAAAACTGATGGTGTCAAAAATTGTCCCCACACCATTGGCAAACATTTCTTTAGATACAACCTCCGCTGTATCTTTATAAAACTCATTGGATAAACATGCTGATAATATTTGTTTCTCAAGTGACATTGAACTTCTCCCTTATTTGTTCTGTACTCCACCTTTTTATGTCCCTGTCTAGTAACACTAACTTTGTCTGTACATGGATAGATAGTTCATGTACCATCTTCATTGCCTTTTTTGAAGCATCTTTGTCTAATGCAACGGTAACAAGTTTGTAATGCTTAATGTATTTTAAATAATCTGTCAATAAATTTGTCCCCATCAAAGCCATACCATGTACATTAGCCAATGTCAACGCACAAGCAGAAGCACAGTCCTCAACGATTACAAGATAGCTACTGTCATTAGCCGTTACAAAAGGAACACGAGAGGATGCATACCTCTTCCATTTTGGTTTAGAATTTGTCAGCGATCTACCAACCGCATCTACCAATGTCTTGTCCTTGTATACAAGAAACACACAGCGGTCTTCCTTAACATCATATCTTATATTGGCAAATCTATTTTTGTAAGCATGGTAGGATTGTACAGATTTTAAATAGTCAACAACTCTTTGACTACGATCTAGCCCCACCCACTGCTTGTTATATACAGATAAGTCTACCTTTTGAGGTGTTTGATTTTTTGACCTAGACGATGCTTGAATAAGATCGCCTGTTTTTGTAGTACCCCCAACTGAACAGTCAGCATGGTAGCAATTATACAGCAACCTGCCAGAACTATTAGTGACATTGAAAGTATTTTGATGATGACAAACAGGGCAACTGCCTCTGTAAGTTTCATCAGTGGGTATAGATAGTGCCTTAACAAATGTAGCAACATCAGTTTCTCCAACCATAGTATTCTCCTTCTCTCCATTATTAGTACCTTTTTGTAAAAACTATGTCAATATAAAAAAAAGTACTTGACAGAAAATTTTGTAAGGCCTACTTATAATTAAACTTATAAGGAAACATATATGGAAGAACCTAATATAAAGGTAACTGAAGGGTTTATTAAAGAGTTACTTGAATTATACAATAAGTATGTGTTACTAGGAATATCTAAGGTTGATATGATAGGGGTAATAATAAATACATTAGCTGGTCTGTACATGACATTGGCCATTGAATTTAACTCGGAGGAGGAGGAGAACGAAGATGACACTATACACTGAAGCACTGGTAACTCCAGTAATTAAACGCACTGTAGGGCAGAAAATATTTAAAGCTAAGTTTGTCAAAAAGAATGGCGAAATCAGAGAGATGAATTGTAAACTGGGAGTTAAGAAACACCTCAAAGGTGGCATAAATGTCAACGACCATATTCGGTACTTAACAGTATTTGATATGGCAAGTGGTGGGTACAGGAACATAAATCTTAATACTCTTGTAGAGATAAAATGTGGCAATAAACTTATAAAAAGATTTGTTGGCAATACAGGAAACATTTATTCTTTGGTAGATGTAAAATAAATAACTTGACAAGGAGAATATTATGTCAGAGGGTAAATTCATTACTTGGTTAGAAGCCGAGTTAAAAATAAAAGCGGAGGAAGACATGGCCAAAAAGAAAAAGTTAGAAGTGCCTATTATTACAGATGCTCAGTTAGAACTTGTCAACCGAGTAAAAACTATTGTATCAGATATACAGGATAGTGGGGTAGATCACCTTACCTATTCTGATATTAGCAAACTTGATAAAGCCTATGATACTGTAGTGGAAGAGTCTAATCTAATGCATCAAAGTCAAACTGTAGAGTACGGAGAAAGTAAAGGAGATATCATACGAGCCTACTACAAAGATTTAGTTAGATCAGATGACCCTAATGCTTGGGAGGGAAATGATAATGATGACTGAAGATGTACAGGAAGAAAAAGTTTACCATAGAAGGAAGGGCATGATCCCACTAATACTTGACGTTTTGTCAGATAAGAAATGGCACAGTGTACAGGAGGTATCACAATTAATTAATTACCTTGAAACTGGAACGTCAGCAGGAATAAGGTCTTTACGAAAACAAAACTATGGCAGAAGGAATGTCATTGGCAAATGGCTAGGTGGTGTCTATCACTACCGACTAGAAGAAGGAGAGTACGGAGAAACACCCTTGTCGGAGGATACTGAAAGGAGAATACCAGTTTCTTTGTAAAAAGACTTTGTACAGGGTTGATGAAAGATAAGGATTGTCAATTAAATAATATCCTTGAAAGGTAGCTACTTTCCGATAAGTTACCTGTACATAATAAATAAGAGAAAAGAGAGTTAATTCCCATTGCTCTCTTTTTTTTTGTCTAAGGGGTTGACAATGTTTTAGAACTGTGAAAGGGTTATTGTAGAAAAGGAGAACACTATGAAAAAAACTAAAATACATGAAGTCATTGCTGTACAGACTGAACAGGATATGATTAAGATGAACGAAAGAATTGGCCACTATTTAAGTAAGGGAAAAAGAATAGACGTTAAGATAAAGAATGGTTCTGTACATATAACCGAACAGAAGAGGAAGGCCTGATGAGAGGTAATCCAGATGATTTAGCTAATCAGCTAGTACAGAAAGTCAAAGACTATCTACAGGAAGTGGTAGACAACACCGATCCTAGCACTGTAGGACAAGACGATGCTCTGTTTAGTGATTACTACCTGAACGGAAGAAAAGATCTTGCCGAAGAATTGTTATCACAAATGCAAAAGTGGGAGGCAGAAGAAGAACAAGGAACTGTCTATACAGGAGATGCACCTTCTACAGAAGCTTCGTTTTATAAGAAGGGTGAAGTGGAAGACCTAGACAATCAGTCCTATAGTGAAGGGGAGGAGTATAGCAATGAGTAGAGATATAAATACCATACCGACAGTGCCTAGACATATAGTAAGTTTTAAGATACAAGTAGAATGGTCGGACAACCCTAAAGAAGTGCTACTTAATCATGAGATGCCTAAATATGTAGCTAATGCTATGGAAGAATGGTTTGTAGATGTAGAAGAAGAGGAGAATAGCCAATGAAAGATGCACAGAAAACATTTATGGATTGGCTTGACACTTGCCCTGTAGTAGAACATAGAAGTATACACGGAGTAGAAGAGGATAGTGCAACGTGGATATATACAGTAGACTTTGCTGTACTAAAAGAAAAAGATAACTTACAACCACCGAGAGGACATTGATATGCTATTTGTAACATTTAAAATAAAATCTGGTGACTCTGAATATTTTGAGTATTCATGGTTTAATAACTATAGTATAGCACACTATGAAGATGCTAAGTCTATTACAGATAAAGATATGATACTTGAAACGTATACAGGTGGAGATGATTACATGGAATACGGAAACTTTAACGAAGATACTAATACCTATGAAGATTATAATAATGATTGGATATCCGTGCATAAAGTACAAGAGATGACAGAAAAAGAATTAGATGTGTTGTCTAAATTGGGAGTGCTGTACAGATGAAAGTAAAAGAAATAATACATGAGCTACAGCAATGTAATCCAGAGTTAGAATGCTATGGCTTTTTTAAAGACGATATAAGAAATGTAGAAATGGTTGACAATAGTATAGAAGATAGAATAGATTTTAATTTAGAAGAATTAAAGGGAGATTAACATGAACATATTCGTACTAGACAAAGACCCTATCATATCAGCACAAATGCAATGTGATAAGCATGTTGTCAAGATGCCATTGGAAACGGCACAAATGCTTTGCTCTGTATGGCACAGGTATGGATTAGCAGATAAGATACCCTATAGAGAAGCACACAAAAACCACCCTTGTACATTATGGGCAGGAGATAATGCAGAAAACTATGAGTGGCTTTGGCAACATGGTATGGAGTTATGCTTTGAGTACACCAGAAGGTATAACAAAATACATAAATGTCAGCAGGTTATAATGGATTTAGATAAGTTCCATGCTTCTATGTTTGACTCTGTACAGGTTAATGGTACACCCCACCCACAGTGTATGCCAGAGGAGTATAAGGTAGAGTATTGTGATGGCTCACCAAGAACAAATACAATATTGGCATACAGGCAGTATTATGCCAACGATAAGAAAGACATAGCTAAGTGGGAGAAGTCAAGGCCTATGCCAATGTGGTATTTAAAAGAGTCTTATAAGGTTGTACAGGAGGAACACCATGAACAAGCTAACCAATGATATTCTGGATATGGAAATGGCTTTTCAGCATGAGGTAGAGGAATTTGTCAAGCAAGGGAGAGATTTCTTTGAGATTTTGTCAAAGGCTATACACCTTTTGTCAACGGATAAGTATAAGGATCTTACTATAGGTGATGAGTACAGCGAGAACAGTCTGTACGATTTTGTTAACGAGTCGTGGACTAGATATTATGAGTGATAAATTGTCAGCTAAAATAATGTCAGCCGACCACCCTGATAAAACATATGTTATTATAGTCTATGAAGATGGTTATGCCATACGAAATGTGGTGGAGGACAAACTTTTTACTTTGCACTCCAGTGAGAAATCCGCTGTACAGACATTAAAAGTATTAGAAGAAATAAAAAATAAATAAACTATTGCATGTACAGAATAACTATGAAACTATATGTACAGTGGGAGAACCACTTTTATAATAACTTAACACAATAGGAGAAAAAACATGCCTTACGATTTAATGACAACCGATAAACCGAAAGTAGCCGTAGATACCGCAATGGGTACTTCTACTCATACTTTGCCAGAAACTCATACACATGACAATCTCAATGATATGTCTATGTTTGACTTTGGTATACAGGAAACTGATCTACATTATTTCTATACCAATGCAGATAAAGAAGAAATAAGTATGCTTGCACCTAAGAAGAAGGCAATCATTCGTTCTGATACTGGTATGTTTCTTGGCAACCATTCTGTAAGATATAAGACAATTCCGCATATTGATCTGTATAAGCAACACACTAAAAAGTTACTAGATAGTGACATTGGAAAGTCCGCTGTACAAGTAACCGACCAAACGTGGGATAATGGAGCTAAGGCCAGAAGAACTGTACACTTTCTAGACCATACCATGAAGGTTAGAGATGGAGATGAAGTATGTCTACGTTCTGATATATTTAATTCACTAGATGGTGCTTGGTCATTCCAAACCTTTACGGGGGCATATCGTAGCCTTTGCTTAAATACCCTAGTGTTTGGTGGTCAGAAGTTCTACCATGAAAACCGCAAGCATACCGCAGGGTTAAATGTTAGTTCCGCCTTGTCTAAAATTGCTAACACTCTTGATGTCTTTACCAATCAATCTGAAAAGTTCCAACTATGGAGCAACACTAAGATAACAGATGAACAGGCAGTGCAATTTCTGGTCAACTCTATCTGTAGAAAAGAAAGCAAAACTATGGATACCTTAGCATTATCTAAGGATAGTAACCATGTAGACCCTAAGCTAATCAATGCTAGGCTATCAGACTACCTTATGTATCGCTTTCAGCAGGAGCAAGCTAGTCTGGGCAATACTATCTGGGCTTTGTATAATGCTATGACTCATTGGAGTACTCATACCGATGAAACATACGAGTCACAAAATGATAAGGGGGAGTGGAAAGAAATATCAATGGGCAGGAAAGGTAGCCAGAAAGCCAACGTGCAGAAAGAAAGAGAAATACAAGTACGTAATGCTTTGGATAGTCAGGCGTGGTCAACATTAGAGTCATTGGCGGTATAGCACATGAATAAATATTTAACATCTAACACGCAAGGCGAAACCAATGGAGTTAATAAACGCTGTATTTAAAATAGCATGGATAGTAATAATTGTAGTTATTCTATTAGCTATATTATAAATACTTTACATAAAGAGAAAGTTAGTTATATAATGTAGCTAACTTTTTTTTTAACCTAATACAGGAGATCCTAATTATGACACAAGATAAAAAAACAATACCAATGACAGATGCAGAACTATTTTTTAAAGCACTTGAACCCAAACAACAGCAGGCAATATATGATTTATATTTTGCTGTCTATAAAGCTAAGGTAAGTAGCTTTGTTTCAAAAGATATAGGCAATACTTTATCTGGCAGTGATAAGGCGTTATTTAATCTGGGCGTAGTATCAGGAGAAAACAACGTAATCAAACAATTAAAACTAATAATACAAAGAGGGTGGTAATATGATTATCTTTCTGTATGGACTATCAACATTCCTAATATGTTACTCCATGTTTGGTTTAACAATTATGCAACCCGTTCTAGATGCAAATGTTGGTTATTTTGCAGGTGTACATTTTGTTTGCTTGTTGGCATTGCTTGGCGTTGGTTCTGGTGTACTATTGATATTAACATTAACTACTGATGAAAGGGGCAACCAATGAGAAATAACTTATACTTTAAAGAGATGTTGTTAGATATGGGTATTGCATCAACTAGAGTTGACAATCTGGCGCAAGCTACCGATGATCTGCATACGGCAGTAGCCAGATTAGACGACCGCAACTACAAGCTATTTATATCTAACTTTTATAAAACTATTAGTTTAATAGATGCCTTTGGAGAACGTGAGAAGATGAAACGCTTTTATCATGTAAAGGGCTTACAGAATGAGGAACTATAATATTTGCTTGCTAATCTGTACAAGGTGGTATTATACTCAGCTAACTTTAATCAATGGGAGTAAATAATATGTTTGTATCTAATATGATCAGCGCATTCGGGAACGATGTTCCAAACCAATTCGTAATAACAAACGACAATCACGATGCATACTTTCAGTCGTATACAAGTATAATCGCTAGGAAAATAGAGGCAACGGGCAAGGTTGAATTAGACGCTAAGTTTTGGAACTACAGCAAGACAACCTCCAGATACTTGGCTTTGTTTCTGGGAGTGCCTAACATAGAGATAAAGAAGAAGGTTGCAAGCGGAGAGTATACCCTTGTAGATCTAAACGCTGACCCCTTCCGTGTAGATATCCAATCAGAACCACAGCAAGCGGAGAGCCTTGAACCACTCATACGCATGGCAGGCAATGCAGGGAACTTGCTTAAGACCTATTAGTTAACCACCACATAAGACCACAGCTAACCCAGTGTTAACCCGCTGGGTTTTTCTTTGGGTTGTATAAAAGATACGCCTTTCTTATCTATACAACCGACCCTCAACCAAACCAACCAGACAAAACTTGTCAGCCCCTATTCCCCGTGTGTATGACATGCGGAAACTATTTAGTTCTAATTGTGGTTGTTGCCTTGTGTTTCTGGCGGTGGTGGAGGTGGTGTTTCATCAATGAGGAAGTTACTAGAAAAACAAATAAAAACAAGGAGTTACCCCCACGTAAGGGGCACTGGGGGGTACCCGGTACACTGTATGCAACCACAGTCAATTTTGTATATTTTTAGACCACCCTACCAGTGTGCCCCCCTTATAATTTTGGGCGGCCACCACCAGTCCAACCAGAGGGCTACCCCTACAGGATATTCCCTAGTAAAACCTGTGCCTACTTTAAGTAGACCAACAGTAGACATACAGGGTGGTTTACCTTAACGGGAGTACCCTCAGTATACACCGTATTTCAGAGTTGTCAAGTAAAAAATAAATAAACATAATAAAGGCACTTTTTCCTTGACAGTTTGTATATACAGTGTATAATGGTAGGTACATGTAGTACAAGTACACTCACACCCCCACAAGAATGAAATATACACACAAGGGGGTCACGGTTTGTACTACACGTATACAGTTTGGGGGGTGGCAGTGATAATTAATGTTCTACCTCCGGAGAGGGTTACTAGACCCTAAACCTCCACCTCCCCAAGATAACCCAAGTTAAATATATAAAAGGAGACATACCATGTGGAAATCACCAGTAGTTAAAGAAGTAGCAGTAGGCCTAGAAATTAATTGTTATGCGTGTGCGGAGATTTAGAAGGTGGCAGACGAAAGAGATTCTTCATCTAGTGATCTTGGCAGAAGAATGGATGGAAGTCACAAATTTAAATTAAGTGATTTTGGCACTGTAGGAACATTAGGTAAAGGTCAAAGTATTTTTACAATAGACCCGGGTGCTCCTGTTGGTAGAAGGGGTAGTGGCATAACTATGACTATGTTAGGCGTAGCAGCAGCAGCAGCTGGACATGCGTTTATACAAAAAGGTGATAAAGGTAAGAAAGTTAAACTGGACACTCCTCCTAAAGAAAAACCAAAGGTTCAAAATTTAAAAAGAGAAAAGATAATGGCATACGGTGGCAAGGCAATGAAGACGTACGCTAAAGGTGGCGGTATAAGAAAGGCAAAAACATATGGCTAAATTTCCAGACCTATCCGGTGACGGTAAAATTACTCAAAAGGATATCCTTATGGGTAAAGGCGTTATTTCTAAAAAGAAAAAGATGATGGGTGGCCCCGTTAAGAAAAAGAAAATGGCATACGGTGGCAAGGCAATGAAGACGTACGCTATGGGTGGCGGAATGAGAAAAGCAAGGACTTACGGATGAGCACTGCAGTAAGAAAAGGTATGTTTTTTGGAACAACAGTAAGGGTGGGAGACCCTCTTCCTGTAGTAGTTAAAGATAAAAAAACTGGTAAAGTTGATGAAAAAGAAACTAGAAGAATAAACTCTAACAATAGACTATTTAAAGATGCACAAGAAAACAATACTTTTTCTATGGGAAAATTATTTAATGCCGTAGAAAAATTAGTAAGTCGTAAAGTTGGAACAGGAGAAAGAGCTGCTGTTATTAACACTGCTGAAAAAGTATCAAAAGTTGATAGGGATCGTTTAAGGAAACGAGATGGTTTTTCATCCGGTGGCTCCGTCAAGAAGTACGCTATGGGTGGCGGAATAAGAAAGGCAAAGACGTACGGATGACTTCAGCACTCTTAGCAGAGAAAAAAAAAGAAGTTACCGAGAAGCAACAAAAGTTTCTCAACTGTCTCTTCGTAAACAAAGGCGACATAGCCCTAGCCTGTGAGGAAGCCGGTTACTCTCCTTCTTCTAGAACATGGTTGGTTAAAAGCCTTGCAGACGAAATCGTAGACATATCCAAGCGAGAACTAGCCGTTAATTCGGCGACAGCCGTATCAAGAGTGGTAGAGTCCATGAACGATGACGGACTGAACCCTAGACAAGAACTTAGACTAAAGGCAGCTCAGACTCTTTTAGATAGAGTAGGGCTAGGCAAGATAGAAAAACAAGAACATGATGTACGGGCACTGCACGGCATTGTACTTATGCCAAGCAAATCAGCAATGCCAGTGGTGGTTGATAATGGTGAGGATTAGCAATGTACAAATGGTGGCTAGCTATTTTAGTAGTGGTCTGTGTAGGTTTCTGGCAAGAAGAATCTTGGGCACAAACAAACACAGTAACATCAAGTAGTGGCACTGTATCGGGAACTACCACGGTAGACAGAACGGTTAGCACTGCAAATGCCCCATCGTTTGGCAACAATAACCAAGACGTATGTAGTTATGCAGCCTCTGCCGCTATACAAACCCAGATACTGGGAATAGCGGGAGGAACATCTATAAGGGACATGAATTGTGAAAGGCTAAAACTTAGCCGTGCCTTATATAGAATGGGAATGAAAGTAGGAGCCGTAGCTATGCTCTGCCAAGACCCAAGAGTGTTTAATGCGATGGAAATGGCCGGGACACCCTGTCCGTTTAGAGGAAAGATAGGCATAGAGGCTGCAAAAGCATGGGCTGAGAATCCAGAGATGAAACCAGATTATGATAAGTGGGTTGAAGAAAATGTTACAGATGCAGATTGGTTACCTACAGAAGAAGAAACCGTTGGCATTAGCCTTGGTGCTCTTGGCTTTTTGTTATTTTTTCTATTTTAATGTAGCACAGGCAGAACTACTTCAAGAAGGCGAAACAATAGTTGAAGAAGTAGAAACAGAACATTTAGGTGATGGACACATTGATACAGTTACTCAAACGATTACGATTATTGAAAACAAAACAACCGAAGACATCCTTCACTCCGATCAAGGTCTTGTGGGCAACACCAAGCAAGGAGACATGGACTCAGACTGGGGAGGAGTTGGGCCAGCAAAAATGCACAGTACCTGCCCATCCAGTGAAATCGGATCTGGTAAGTGTGCTGAGATCACAGGGAGTACTTTAACTACCTTTGACCAGTATGTAGATATAAGTGACTTTCACATAACACAAGGGGGTGCATTAGATTGGGAACTGTCTATGCACTTTTATGACACAAAAGATAGTGCGTACTTTCAAACCAAAGGATATTCCAACAATGTATTACAATGGGATACCGGAGAAATAAACCTACAGAACAACAACAACGCTACTACCTATACAGGCTCCTACGATTTTGATAACAGTCTTGATAGAGTGTTTGTACGAGTAGGTGGAGTAGATAACGCAAATCTTGCTACAGGCCCATTGTTTGACAATGTTTCGTATACAGTAAACTACAATGTTATAACAACTGTGGTAAATACTTGGATAGATATTGTTCAACCGATGCAAATGGAAGAGTCTATAAAGTTAGACCTAATAGAAACATACGAGAATGCTTCTGTAGAAGAACAACAAAAGATGGACATAGAGATGCAAAACATGGATGTGGTTATGCATTTTGAATTAGAACCAACGTCTTCTATGGATAACATGAATGACATACAGGGTATGCCTGAAACTTTAAGTGTTGGCGTTATTGGGGATATGTTTCAGGATGTGGGCACTACGGGGGAAATGTCCATGGAAGAAGTGATGGTAAAAGTTGAAACTATGGTAGCAGAAATACAAAACATAGGTATGGATGTAGAATCTGTAGAAGTAAAGATGCCAGATCAAGAGATGCAAGTTGTTATAGCTGATATAGAACCAATGAGTGAACCAGTAGAAGAACCAAAAATAGAAGCACCTAAACCTGAGCCAGTAGAAGCTGCACAGGAAGAAGTGAAGGAGACTGTAGAAGTTGCTAATAAACCAATGCAAACAACTCCGGAAATTAAAGAAGAAGTTAAAGAGGAAAGTAGCCCAGAAGAAGAGACAGCTGCTGGTGATACAACTAAGACTAAAGAAGTTGCTAAAGAACAGGAAGAACCTCAAGAAAAAGAAGTAGCTGAAGAAGAACCTAAAGAAAAAGAAGTAGCTAAGGAAGCTAATGAGGAAAAACCAAAAGAGACAATGGCGGAGAAGCCAACTAAAGAACAGGAAAAGAAACAAAAGAAAGCTAATCAAATTATAGCAGGACTACCAAATAGCTATGACCCTGTTTCTCAGATTACAACCCTTGCTCTTGTTAATGCTCTTGGCCCAGATATAGCTACATACCAAAATGCAGCTGCAGTTGTACAGCCAACGTGGTATGTTTCAGAAGACATATATACAGATTCTATTATGCCCGACCCCCTAGGAAGTTACCTTAGTGTACGATCAAATTTACAAATAGAAAAAATGATTGGACAACAGTATGAGTAGTGAGGTAGAATATAAAGGAATTAAAGTTAAAGGCAGTAGGTTACTGTTAATTCTACCTTTACTTGGTACACTTGGAGGAGGTCTTTGGGCTGGTTTTGAAGGGTACGCACGTTGGGTAGCAATGGAGGAAAAGATAAATGGCTACGTTGCTCCTAATCTTACTAGCTTTACTGTAAAACTTGATGTGCTAGAAGAACGTCTTACTAGTGTAGAGACCAATACAAATACAGAAGTTGTTGCATTAAAGACAAATATAACTACAGAGATGTCTGCGGTAAAAGAATTAGTTAGTGCTGCACAAGACGATGCAAGAACAATTCGTACAGACCTAAGAAAAGATATTAACGAGGTACAAGATCAAGTTGCTGGTGTGGACAGGCGAGCAAGAGGTCTAGATCTAGAAGTTCGTGGCATATTAAGACAAATAGAATCTGATATGCGAACCTTAATTGATCATGCAGCCGATAGATTTGATAATAAAAGAACGGCTATTGAGTCTGATGCAACTCGTAGATCAGAAGCAATTGATACTAAACTCCAAGAACTGGAAGAGAGATTGAGAACAATGTTAGTAAGAGCTTTAGATAATCCTTTGGCTGGCCAATAATGGCAGACGAAGATAAAAAGAATTGCAACTGTGAAAATTGTGATTGTGAAAACTGTACATGCTCAGAGGAAAATCCCTGTGCGTGTATGACTGATAAACAAGGAGAAGATACTAATGGTTGAACTAATGAATAGATTTAAAGAGCCTTCATCGTATGCAGCACTCAGTGGTGTATTTGCTATGGTAGGTATAATGGTACCAAATGACCTGTGGCAAAGCGTAGTTATGATTTGTTGTGGTGCAGCCGGTGCTGTTGGGTTTTTTATACGTGAAAAGAAAGACTAAGCTATGAGGTTACAAGCATTAAGGGCACAGTACGTGGCTAATATAGGTTTAGCAAAAGCTAACCTTGATGTATTATTACATTCTGCTGTAGGTATTGGGGAACATTCTGATATTACAGCAGAGATAGATAAGTGGATAGGGGCTATTGCAAGTAATCAAGATAAGATAGAAGCTATTGATGGACTGTACGATACTCCAGAAGAAAAAAAAGAACAAAGGGAAATGTTTCCCGATGCAAAACTATGGTAAAGGGGAACACACCATGTCAAGTATAACAGATGCAACAAAAGCAAAGATAAGAAAATTAATGGGTACAGGCACTTCTGACCTTTCAATTCTCAAGAAAGTAGAAACTCTTATAAAAAATGAATTAGGAAAAGATAGACCAACAGGAGCTAGACCAAAAATGGGTAGCAAAGGATACGGAGCTAAACCAAAGAAAAAAATGATGGGCGGCAAAGTAGCTAAAAAAAGGATGTACGGTGGATCAGTTAAAAAATCTAAATAAAATCCGAAGAAAGACTAGCACCATACCTTTTGGTTATGTGTTGGATACACAGGATGAGAAACACCTGTCTCCTATACCAGATGAACTACAAGCACTGGATCAGGCATTAACATATGCTAAGTCTTGCGGGTGGCGAAAAGCAAGCCAGTGGCTGTTGGCTAAAACAGATAGATATATATCTGATGAAGGTTTAAAGAAACGCAGTAAGTTAGGAACACACTTAGATGGCAGCAAAAGCCAAACTGGATAGGAAAAAGATACGCAAAGCCGTATCAACAAAACTATCCAACCTTAAAGCCAAGGTAAAAAAAGACTCAAAACGTGCTGTAAATGCACGGTACAGGGCTAACAAACTACAAGAAAGCCTTGGTAAGATAGACGCAGCTCTCTCAGGACATGGAAAAGAACCTATATCTGAGGAAGAACTACTAGCTTTACCAGAAAGAGTACGAAACCACGTTGCTGAGAACGAAGTTGTCTTTAAAGCTAACGATGGACCACAGGCAGAGTTCTTAGAAAGTCCAGAAAGAGACGTACTGTATGGCGGAGCAGCAGGAGGAGGCAAATCATACGCACTTCTAGCTGATGTTTTAAGAGATGTAGGCAATCCTAACCACAGAGGCCTACTACTAAGACGTACTCTACCAGAATTGACCGAACTTATAGACAAAAGTAGGCAATTGTACATGAAAGCGGTGCCGGGGGCAGTATTTAAGCAAGCAAAGTCTACATGGGAGTTCCCTTCAGGGGCTAAAGTGTGGTTTTCTTACGTAGATGATGAAAGAGACGTAACAAGATACCAAGGACAAGCGTTTAACTGGATAGGCATAGATGAAATAACACAATACCCCACACCGTACGTGTGGAACTACCTAAGATCAAGACTTAGAAGTACCGACCCAAAACTTGGTCTATATATGCGGTGCACAGCTAATCCGGGAGGTGTAGGAGGCTGGTGGGTAAGAAAAATGTACATAGATCCATCTCCACCGGGATCAGCTTTTTGGGCAAAAGAATTTGATACACAGAAAACAATAAGGTACCCTATAGGGCACGCAAAAGAAGGGCAACCTTTATTTTTAAAGAAATTTATACCGGCAAGGTTGACAGACAATCCATATCTTGCTATAGATGGGCAATACGAAGCTATGTTGCTCTCCTTACCAGAAGTAGAACGAAAACGATTATTAGAAGGAGACTGGGATGTCGCAGAGGGAGCAGCTTTTACAGAATTTAGTAGATCGCTACATGTCGTGGAATCCTTTGACCCACCTGATGGTTGGGCTAGGGTACGTGCCGGAGATTATGGCTACAGTAGTCCTTCTTGTATTCTTTGGGGTGCTATAGACTGGGACAACAATATCTGGATATATAGAGAACTGTATATAAAAGGCAGAACTGGTGAAGCTCTTGGTGAATTAGTATTAGAATTAGAGAGAAACGATCCATCCATGCAAATCTCTGTATTAGATGCAAGTTGTTGGAATAGAACAGGGTTAGGCCCAAGTATAGCAGAGACAATGAATAGAGGTGGTTGTAGATGGATACCATCTGACAGAAATAGACTGGCAGGAAAGATAGAGATACATAGAAGACTAGCTTGTGATAGCAGAGGACAACCAAGAGTAAGAATCATGGACAATTGTACAAACCTAGTAAGAACATTGCCTACATTGCCACTATCTAAACACAACCCAGAAGATGTAGACACAAAAGCAGACGATCACGCATACGATGCGTTACGATATATGATGATGGTAAGATCTTTTCACAATGCAAGCACACCGTATTACTCTAGCAGACAAACACAACGGTATGTCCCACAAAATGAGGTATTTGGATATTAATGGCTGATATTAAATTTACAGGAAAAAGTGCAACAGAAGATAGGATGAATATGTCCTTGAGTAAGCTACTTGATCTTGAAGTTAAAAAAAATGCTAACAATAAAGGTGAAGTTGCAGCAGTAAAAAAATTACTAGCTTTAGATACTATAGATTTGGGTGATGGGAAAATTACTACCTTACTTGATATGACTCCTATGGAATTAAAAGGGCAAGGCAACCTACTTAAAGATATTTTTGTAGAGGGAAACTTGGCTGCTAAGGGTAAACCCGCAGTTCTTAAATCTGTTGTAAGATTAAACGCTGTATTTGAAGGAGCAGGATTATCCCAACGTGGTGGGTACCTTTCTACTTTATTAGAAAAAGAAGTAGGTAAAGAAGCTTATGAAAATGCTTCGGGATGGAGCAAAAGACGTGCTAGAAAAATAATAGAAGAACTACCAGATAATTTTTACAAAAAAGTACCTTCTGTTATTGCTAACTTAGATGGGGAAGCAAAGAATTTAGCATCTGTTATGTTCTTGGGAGGATTTAGACCTTCTGATTTAGATGGTTTAGCTATAGATCAAATTAATTTTACTTCTGGTGTTATAAACGATGCCCAAACAAAGAGTGGTAAAAAAACTATAATTTTATCTGATCCAATACTGGATATATTACGAGTGCAAAAGGGTAACCGTACATCTGGGCCACTTTTTGCTAATATTAAAGATGCTCAAAAAACTATTAATGCAAATTTAAAAATAGCTTTTCCAGAAGGTGTTCAAGTGTATAAACCTAACAAAGAAAAGTACGTTACAGAAAATATAACCTCTTATAACTTTAGAAACGCAAATGAAGCTTTACACGTAGAGTTAGGGACTCCTGAATCAGAAAGAAGAATAGCAACAGGAAGAGCAGGTGTTGATGAAGGTGCAGGGTATGTAACAAATAGAACAAATAGAATAAAAGTAACCCAATCTGGAAATAAAATATCCGCTAAAGTTGCCGCATACACAGGGGTAAATTCAGTAAGTCAACTGTTAGGCAATTTAGGTTATGATAACATATCAGAAAAAACATCTAAAATTGCTGTTACTCAAGATTTATTATTTGATGAAGTATACACAGGGCAACTTGTAGATGGGTTTAAAGAATCTTTACCAGCAACGGGGAATGAGTTATCTGCTCCGGCAACTGTAGATTTAAACCAATCTGATACTGTTAAATCTATAGGCCAAGCTGATGCAGATGAGTATGTTGCAACAAAAGAATTATCTGCTGCAGAAAAAAGGGCAGCTGCACAGAAGTTAAATAAAGAAGTGGATGCACTACTTAAAGAACCAAAAAAATTATCTAAAAAACTATTGGACCTTTTAAAGAACACTAAGATAGGAAAGCCTCTGTTGGCTGTAGGATTAATTGGGGCTGGATCAGAATTTATTGATACAGAAGCAGCACCTTTTGATTTACCTGATGCATTATCACCAATAGGATTAGAACCATCTCCCGTTGCTTCTGAAATGTTTGAAATGAGAGGGTATAACCCAGAGGGGTATGATAGAGAAATGCGAATGGGAGAGACTAGAAAAGATTTAGGAATAGAAGGTGGAGAACTCATGGGTTCATCTACAACTATAGAAGAAGATCAGACGGCAGAAGCCATGAAAGATCTAGGATTTTAACAACAACAACTATAAAGGAGACTACCATGCCACAAGGAGTATCAGGAGCTTACAAATCAGGTTACATAATGGGCCAGATGAGTAAACGAGGAGCAATGAATGAAGCTAATGAAAGTTCATTACATCGTGAAGCTTTAGATGGAAGCATTGCTGGACCTAGTGCCGGCACTATTGCAGGACCATTTCAATCAACACAAGATTCTAAATCCGTATCTGCAAATCAAACAGGTGCGTTAGGTACAATAATGGCTGCTTCAAAATACACACCATAATACAATAATACAGAGGGAACAGTATGTCTGATCCAATTGATTTAACAGAAGAAATGTCTCAGAGTTCTGGGGTTATTGGCGTAATACAAGAACGAATGAGAGCTGCTGAAGATAGTAGACAAACGCATGAAGAACGCTGGTTAAAGGCGTATAAAAACTTTCGTGGGGTGTATGATTCTACTACACAGTATACTTCTACAGAAAAATCTAAAGTATTTATAAAGATAACTAAAACTAAAGTGCTAGCTGCTTATGGGCAAATTGTAGACATACTATTTGCTAATAAAAAGTTTCCAATTACTGTAGAGGCTACTTCAGTGCCAGAAGGCATTGCAGAGTTTGCCCATTTAAAAACACCTGCAGATGATATACTTGATCCGTACGGTTTTGAAGGTGACGGTAGGGAGTTTGCTCCGGGAGCTACAGAAGCAGGGCAAGATAATTTAGACTATTTAGGTTCTATGGTAAATAAATTTGGACCAGAAGCTCCTGTATCCGAAGGCCCAGCAAGAATGGGAGAACCTCAAATTTCTCCTGCAAAAGCTGCGGCACTGGCTATGGAACAGGCTATACATGATCAACTTACCGATACTAATGCTGTTAATGTTTTAAGACATGCCCTGTTTGAGGCTACCCTTTTAGGTACCGGTATAATAAAAGGCCCTTTTAATTTTAATAAAACAATGCACAAGTGGGAAGACACTGAAGAAGGAAGACAGTACGTTCCTGAAGATAAGCTTGTACCTCGCATTGAAGCTGTTAGTATCTGGGATGTGTACACAGATCCATCTGCAACTAATATAGAAGATTGTGAATACGTGATTCAACGTCACAAAATGAATCGTTCCCAATTACGTAATCTTATAAGAATGCCCATGTTTGACCCCGATGCAATACGAGAAGTTATTGCTGGTGGTGGAAACTACGAAGAAAAATACTTTGAAGACACAATTCGTGATGATCAAAACCAACCTTATGCCGATCAAGAACGCTACGAAGTATTAGAATATTGGGGAACACTTGATGCTTCTTTTGCTCAACAAATAGGTATTGAAGGGGCAGAAGAGTTAGACCCTCTTGACCAAATACAAGTAAACATATGGATTTCTGGTGGGCAAATACTGCGAGCTTGTGGTAATCCATTTACTCCAGAAAGAATGCCTTACTATGCGTTTCCATATGAACTAAGCCCATACCAAATTTGGGGTGTAGGCATACCTGAAAACATGGAAGATGCACAGATGCTTATGAATGGCCACGTACGTATGGCTATAGATAACTTGGCATTAGCTGGCAACCTTGTATTTGATGTAGATGAAACTTCTCTTGTACCCGGGCAAAACTATGACATTTTTCCCGGAAAAGTATTTAGAAGACAGTCTGGGGTTACTGGAACCGCTATAAACGGTATAAAGTTTCCTAGTACAGCTGGTGAAAATATACAAATGTATGATAAGGCAAGGCAACTTGCAGATGAAGAAACAGGTATACCAAGCATTATGCACGGACAAACAGGAGTAACCGGCACTGGAAGAACAGCTTCAGGGTTATCTATGTTGCTTGGCTCTTCCGGTCTATCTATAAAAACAGTCATTAAAAACATAGATGATTATCTACTTAAACCCATGGGAGAATCTTTTTTTCAATGGAATATGCAATTTAATGATAACAACCCAGACATAATTGGTGATCTTGAAATTAAACCAAAAGGTGCTGCTTCTGTAATGCAAAAAGAAGTACGTTCACAAAGATTAACAATGTTACTACAAACTGTAAGTAACCCTATGCTTGCACCATTTATTAAAATACCAAACTTATTAAAAGAACTAGCTATATCTCAGGACATTGATCCGGATAGTCTAGTAAATGATGTAAACGAAGCACAGATATATGCTGAAATACTCAAAGGATTACAAGATGCCCAACAACCTCAAGGATCCGAAGTACCCCCTCAAGGACCTAGCCCCGCTGCTGGCTCAGGACAAACAGGAATGGGAGGTGTTGGAGGAATACCTCAAGGGCCTCCACAGCCAGACTCTAATGGCACTGGTGGTGGCACCATCGGAACTGGAGGTGTACCGTCTGCAGGGGAAAGCGGCTTTACTGGAAATGCTCCTCCGATTGAAGGTTAACTTTAAGGAAATGAATAAATATGTCCGTTAATTTAGATACCTTTGAATCAAAATCTGTAGGATTAGACCAAGAAAACTTTGGAAAAGTTCCTGACAGCCAGTTTGACACTGCTATGGCTACTAAAATGCAAGAGGACATTACAAAATCTCTTACTCCAGAGGATGTAAAACCTAGTGATGCAAATAAAGTAGATGTACAGTTACAGGGTAACATTGCTGTAAATTTAAAAAAGAAAGATTTATTTACTGGTGATTTAACTAGCATAGAAGATGAAGACTCTGCGAATGCAGTAGATAAAGTAGATGCATTCTTTAAGAGTAGTTCTCCTTTTACTACAGACACAAGTGCGTTTAACAATCTTGGTAGAGGCACAGGACCAGCAGCAACGGGGATGCAACCTGTTGGGGTATCTGGAAAAACAATAGAAGAAGAACTTGCCGAAGAAGAAATGGGAGAGCCCGGACAAGCTATGGGCAATTTAAATTATGAAACAATTCTTGATCCCGCAAGAGAATATGCAATAAAAGGGTATCAATCTATAAGAGATTATTTTAACCCACAACAATATGCTGGACCACAAGGAATGGGTTCTGTTGGTTATGGTGCAAGTACAACTGGGTCATATGGAGGTTCATCTGGAACTTTAACAGGAGGTTCTGCCGGAAGTACGCAAGGATTTACAGGTACAGGTTATGGAAGTTTACAAAATACTTCTGTTCAAAATACCCAATCAGCAGTAGCAGCATTAGGTCCTCAAGCACCTCAGTTTGCTAACCAAGCAATGCTTGGACAAGTTTCAGGTGGAGGATATGGGGGTTTAGCTTCTTCATCAGCAACAGGAGCAGCACAACTAGCAACTTCTGGGGCAGGAGTAAATGCACTTGGTCAACCTATGTACGGAAGCACAGCAGCCTCATCTAGTAGAAGCATATTTGGAACAGCTGCAAGTATCTACGGCATATATGACGGCATAAAAAACAAAGATTATTTTTCCGCAGGAACATCTCTTATAACACTCCTTAATCCAGCTACAGCTATACCTATGGCAATTATGCACGGGGCAAAAATGTTATTTGGAGCATGGTCAGCTAGTAAACGACAGAAACCTAAATTTGGTGGAGCAGAATTTAAAGCTACAAAAAATTCTCTTATGGCTACAAGTGGATATGGTTACAACGGATACCAGCCTTCAGCAGGACAGGCAACGGTAGCTTCTGTAGCGGACTACGTAAATACTTATACAAAAACTTTTGGGTTAAACTTTAATGGTAGCAAATGGGCAAAAGCAATAGAAGCCGACCCAAGATTAAACCGCTATGACACTATGAATGACAGCGGCTATGCTGACCCATCTGTACTTAGCCGTAAAATATTTGAAACAGAAGGGTTGATAACGGGTAATCCAACGTATAACGGCCAAGCGATTACAAGCCAAGAAGATTACAAAAAAAAGATGGAACAATTTAACGCCTATTATAAAAAAACAGCCCTTGAACGTGGTGGGTTAGTTGATGCAAAACGTGTTGGAATAGACCGAGATTTATCTAACGAATACAAACAGATTACTTTTAAAAATGCTACCCAAGTTGGTGGGGGAGGAAGTGGCCCACAATACACTACTAGAAATGTTGGAGGTGGCCGAGGTGGCGGTGGCACAACTCAAACCGGGTATTGGGACATGACTAATTCGTGGAATGGTGGCAGTACGTGGGTACCAGCAGCACCTAATGTTCAAGTTAGTCAAAATTATGGTGGCAATACCGCCCATGCTATTAGTTACAGCTACGAAGACGCAACACCACATGATATGCTTTACCGCAATCTTGTAGGTAGATTTCAAAGAGGGCAAGGAGGGACAAACTACTAATGTTATTATCATTCTTAGGACCAGTATTAAACTTAGTTGGTGCACCAATAAAATCTTACATGGAAGAACGCACAACTAAAATTAAATCAAAAGCAAAAATAAGCGAAGCAAAAGTAGATGCAGAAATAAAACGTATTGCAAAAACAGCCGACTCAGAAGTAAACTATGATGTAGAGGCATTGAAACAACAACAATATAGCTGGAAAGATGAGTTTGCATTACTTGTAATAACCTTACCATTTATCGGCTCGTTTCTTCCTTGGACACAAGAGTACGTTATGCTTGGTTGGGGCTATGTATCCAAAGCACCAGAGTGGTACAGCTACACATTTATCGGTGCAATATCCGCATCGCTCGGCATTCGTTGGGCTACTAAAATGTTAGGTAAGAAATGATTGTAGATGGATTCCGTAAGTCTGAACTGGTAGACTCGTTGATAGACCATGAAGGGCTGGTACTTCACCAATATGTAGACAGCGAAGGTTATGCAACAATTGGTATAGGTAGATTGATTGATCCTGAAAAAGGTGGCAAGATTACAAAAGACGAAGCCATTTACTTACTACACAACGACATAGATGAATGTTCTGCAAGTTTAGACAACAGTTTATCTTGGTGGAGATCTAAACCAGCAAAAATACAAATGGCGTTGATGCACATGAGATTTCAGTTAGGTATGACTGGGGTGCTTAAATTTAAAAAAACTTTAGCGTTAATACAGGAAGATCGTTTTAAAGATGCCGCTGTAGAAGCAAGAGATTCTCGGTGGGCAAAACAAACAGCTAGACGAGCTAAATATGTAACGGGATTAATAGAAGATGCTTAATTTTGAAGAGTTAGACCATGAGTTTATGACTGAAGGTAATCCTGATGCAGAAGCAGAAAAGATGGCAGGGTTAATTAAACAGAATTTAACACCAGAAGAGCAGGAAAGATTAAAAGAAATGATGCCAATACTAGAAGAGTACAATATGTTGATGGTAAAGGTACAAACTGGAAATACGGTAGAGGAGCTAGATAATTTGGGTGCTTTAGAGGCCCTAGGAGTGCCTAGTAGAGAAGAGTTAGGTACTGACACACCCCAAGAAGGTCAAATGCAACAGAGACCCCCTCCACAGGCCGCACAAGAGCAAGTGCCTCAAAATGCCCCTGAAATGCCTCAAGAAATGCCTACAATGGCACTTGGAGGTGTACCACCTGTTATTCAAGAAAATGTGGAGCCTACGGGCAACCCCGGAGACGTAGCAGCTGGACCAGTTGGTCTAGTAAATGATCCCGGAGCAGACAATTCCGGAGTAGGTGATGATGTGCCGGCAAAAAGCGATGGATTTGTAATAAACGCTGCAGCAGTAAAACATGCAGGTTTAAAAGATGTAAATGAAATGATACAGTCTGCAAAAGAATATGCAGAACAAAAAGGAATAAAATTAAACTTTGGCAAAACTCCTACAGGTGCAGAAGATATACTTGTATCAAACGGAGAGGTCGTTGTACCAGATGCGTTAGCAAACATAATTGGGTACGATAAGTTAGAAAAAATTAATAACCGTGGTAAAAAGGAAACAGAAGAGAAACTAGCAGCACAAGAAGAGGGAGCCTCTCCAGAAGGACCCCCAACAGAAACAGCTGCTTTACCACCGGTATTACAAGACCAAATGGCTGGTCTTACATAGAGTTTTAACCTCCGGGTTAAATAGAGCGTAGGCTACCCGTTTCTTCAACGGCCCCTACATACAACAACCGAAGTGGCTACCCTAGAGAAGGCCCCACATGAAGGAAAACAAAAATGGCGAAAGAATTGAAGACTACAAATAAGCCCGATGCTCCTATTGACGATGACAACAGGGAGAATATGTACAAAGGTGCTTATAGAGACGATGTATATGAAGATGATATAAAAACTCCAGAAGAAGTTGGCACCGTAGAGGCTACCCAACAAAACTCTGAAGGTTTTATGGATGCAAATAATGCAAGTGCTGTTCCTAACAATGAAGAGGTACAAACAGAAAAACAAGAACATGATTATAAGAAAAGATATGATGACTTAAAAACGTACTACGATCAGAAACTAAATGATTGGAAGCAAGAAAAAGAAACTCTTTCTGCCCAAGCTAATGTAGCTGAAAAAGTACAACAAGAACAAGCATATGCTCCTCCTAAAACTAAGGAAGAACTAGCTCAATTTAAGGAAAAATATCCAGATGTATATCAAGTTGTTGAAACTATCTCCCATGAAATGGCTGACCAAAAAACTGCTGAACTTAAAGCTAAAATTAACGAGCTTACTGAAAAAGAACAGAAGTTAATTGTACAGTCTGCATTTAAGCAGCTAAATTCAGTACACCCTGATTTTAATGAAATCAAGGCTACTCCTGAATTTTTAGCATGGCTTGAGGAACAACCTGCCACTATAGCAGATGGTATTCGTAAAAACAATACTGACGCTAAATGGGCAATTCGCACTGTTGACTTATACAAAGCGGATGTGGGTATTTCGTCAAACAAAACTAGAGCGGTCTCAAATCGTAAATTGGATGCAGCTCAGGCGGTATTAAAAACTAAAACTAATCCTGCGAGGTCAGCCTCCGGGAATACAAAAGTTTGGAATATGTCTGAGATTCAAAGTATGAAACCTTGGGACTTTGAGAAATATGAAGCTGATATTGATGCTGCCATGCGAGATGGTAGAGTCAACCACTCAGCATAACTTTATAAGGATAACTTAATATGGCTACAATGGGATCAGCAGCCGGCTACCAGAATTTACCTTCTGGAAACTGGGCACCTGCTATTTACAGTCAAAAAGTTCTTAAATATTTCCGTAGAGCATCGGTTGCTGAAGCAATTACAAATACCGACTATACTGGAGAAATTGAGAATTACGGTGATACTGTAAACATACTAAAAGAACCAACAGTTACTGTGGCTTCTTATGGTCGTGG
>ENA-ORXF01000229-ORXF01000229.1-marine-metagenome-genome-assembly--contig:-NODE-229-length-42873-cov-13.841200_pt1 | contig 42873 bp, 39 predicted proteins | sample MGYA00237864_ERZ511476 | MGnify/ENA primary metagenome ERZ511476 (study PRJEB26306, sample SAMN06343908) | marine metagenome | isolation source: coastal waters | place: Atlantic Ocean: West Antarctic...
TTCTACTGAAATCATTAAGGTCTCTCCATTTACTAAGAAGCTAATCATAGCTGAATAGTCCGCTGAGTCCAAATAATAGCTAGACCACATTTAGAAAGGTAAAAACTGGGCCTATTTTATTTAACAGGGGTCATGAGGGAATATTAGACACGGAGTTTCTGGACGGTATTACCTGACAAAAAACACTTAATCCGTAAAGTACTAAGACACTAAAGGTCTCTAATACATGTGGCTCTGCATGTTGACTGGGCCAACAGCACGGGTGATAGCATCCATAATAGTGAATCCGATAACTAGCTGCCTATATAAAAAAACCCCCACAGATCACTCTGTGAGGGTCTAATCTAACTCTCAAAAGGACTTAGCCAGCACTCTTACCGCCAACAGATACTCCATGATAGACACGTGGAGTATCACATGTCATAACACTGTCATAGATTGAGCTAAGAACCGCCCCGCCACCAGCCATCATCATATCGTGTGCTTTTCCACGCGCGGCCAAGCTTTGGGCACGATATACGGTATAAAAATCAGTGGTACTGTCTCTTGCCTCACCCACGCCACCGTACCAACGTGATAACCCTCCTGGCATATCATTCTCTGTCATCCAGCTAACCCACTTTTGGTCTGCACCCATTAATGACTCCATACTAGCGTCATCGTTTAGCTCACAAGCTGAAATCTGTGCAAAGCCACTTTTACCAGAACTTATGTAAGGCTTCACAGTTTGACTAGTCATCAAAATGTGAGTGTCACAGGGAGCAACAGCATCAAACTTAGCGGCTAATTTACCGCCATTTTCCATCCACTCATCAGCGCCTTGCCCCATAGTCTCATGATTTTTTGAAACGCCTAGCCAAAAATAGTCATATGGGAAATCTGCTGCAGTACTTATGACGGGCCTTAATACATAGGCGGCATAGTCATTTGACTGATTTACATCTACCCATTTATCCCATTCAGCGGCGACTTTTAATAAGTCATCCATATCTTTACCTTTTTCGAAATTACAAAAATAGGCTTCTAGTGCAGCAGATGTTGGCGCTGCATGGTGATCAGCTAAGGCCAAAGAGGTAGAGGAAAGTATTAGTATCGCTAAAACAAACTTAGTCATTTGATTAATCATAAAAAAATCCTTATTTTAGTTAAAAGAAGTTACTTTAAAAAGGGAGCGTAGCGCTCCCTTACTAGTTAAAGATAGCTCTATGCTTTCTTGCCCCAAGTCATGGCTAGTTGGAAGAAAACAATGACTGCATTAAACGCCATAGAGATTGGCCCACCGGGTGTCAAGCCAGAAGCCGCGTTTGCTATCAGTCTCTGAGCTCCAGCTGAAGGATCTCCCGGGAGAGCAGACATCATGCTAGCTGAACCACTAATCATGTCACCGGATATACTCATGGTGTTATAAAAGAACATTCCAACGAACAGATAAAATACAGTAGCAGTAATTTTACCCATCGTATTGGCGCTCTGGTCATCATAAATTCTTGCTGCAAATCTAAAGCCTAACCAAGTCAGCAGAACCATTCCTACAAAATACATAGCATTTGATATTAAGCCCATATACAAGATGTTCCAAATGTCGACTTCTGTCATTTTTCAATACCTCTAGTTATAGTTAATCGCGCTTATACTTAAATGAACAAAAATTATACGATAATTCATCTATTTGATTTTCCATAGAATTTGGCGCGCTCAATTATGTAAAGTGATAAAAACATGGGGGCGAAGATTATGACATTTACCCATTGCCTTTATTCATATGGGCGGCTGACTACCGGAGATTAGTGAAGAATAAGAGGCCTTAGAGCGCTAGTATGTCTAAAAATACCGTCCAACCCTCCAGTTATTGCAGGGTTGGCTATAATTAAGAGAGAGGTTGAAACAGATCCACATCAAGGGTAAATAAAAGACAATTAGTGCCAAAATAGGTGAAGGTAACTAAAGTCTCCACTTTAATAAGCATCAAGAACGTCTCACCACGATCTAGCCCTGATTTGACTGGATGGATTATTCAGCTATGCTTGCATCAATTATGAAAAAACTAATTTTAAGTTTTACTTTTCTTTTTATATCCTCAGCTTGCTATTCTCAAGAGGTAACTACCTATTATTTTATTCGCCATGCTGAAAAAGTGCGGAGTGATAAAGCTGATGAAAATCCAACATTAAATGATGCAGGTATAAAAAGAGCTAATGCTTGGCAAGGTGTCTTCTCTGATGTGAGGCTGGATGCTGTATATTCCACAAATTACAGCAGAACTAAATCAACCGCTAAACCTACAGCAGATAGTAAAAATTTACCGATACTCTTATACAACCCGAAAGATATGTATTCAGAATCTTTTCAGGACCAAACCCACGGAAAAACTGTTTTGATTGTTGGACACAGCAATACTACTAATGTTTTCGCAAATAAGATTTTAGGAATAGATAAATATAATCAAATTAATGATGACAACAATTCGAATCTCTATATTGTCACTATTATTGACGAAAAGATGACCTCTACTTTACTAAAAATCAATTAGAGATAGCCTCTAATTAATACTCCATAGCCTTAAAATCCAATAGGCATTAAAAAGCCCATATAGAATGGGCTTTAAAAGATATATTGCTGATTTTATTAGATATTAAAATAACGATATATGGCGGTGAGAGAGGGATTCGAACCCTCGAAACGCTATTAACGCTTACACACTTTCCAGGCGTGCTCCTTCAGCCACTCGGACACCTCACCGTATACTGTTGCAGCTCGTCCCGACATCACCACTAAGCAGCAACACTGCAAAGTAAAAATTTCAGGCTCATCCCCTCTAAAACTCACTTTTAGAGCTGATTTGAGCGCCGGCAACTGTACACAAATAGCCCTTCGAAAGCAATTAAGCAATAGCGTCAATTTAAACTATTAGGCAGCATAATATTTGGAGTGCTAAACTATACGAATGTCCATAGATAATACTAAAGCGCCCCACTCGACACCTGAGTCTCTATTTAGACTACTGACCTTCTCGATTGCCTCTTTATCAATAGCCAGTGCTTCACAGCAGGGCGGATTCCATCCTTTTATTATTATCACTCTGGGCTTTTTGGTTGTTTACCTAGGTGTCGGTTATTACCTTAAAAGTAGACCCAAACAAACGGTCCGAAATAGCGACATCTATGTGGCCGCTGATACTCTGATATTGGCAGCTACTGTCGCATTTGTTAGCTTTGCGCCTCTCCCATCGTCCATGATCTGTGTCGCCTATTTGGTGGCGCTACTAGGTTACTCGTCAGCCTATCGATTAGTATTTATTTTGGTTTTTTTAGTGACAAGTGGGCTTAGCTATCTACTGCTTCCGTTCACGGTTATTCTCTCTGACACCGAGACATTAGTTATCTTTTTAATGCTTGCTATCTATTTGGCGATTAGTATTCAGTATGGTCTTGATAAAAACGTTCAGCTAGCTGAGCAATTCAACTTAGTTAATAAACAAAATTCGGATCTTGCCCATCAGTCATTTAATCTCTCAAAGTATCTTTCACCGACTATTAGGCGAGCCTTGGCCTCTGGAAGGCAGACTACTCAGCTGTCTAAAGAAAAAAATATTACCATTTTCTTCTCAGATTTAGCCGGCTTCACTCAATTGGCTGAGCGACTAGACGCTGATGATTTAGCGCTATTTTTGAATATTTATCTAACTGAGATGAGCGAGATAGCACTGCGTTTTGGTGGCACTATCGATAAGATTATTGGCGACTCAATAATGGTATTTTTTGGTGATCCAGAGAGCCGTGGTATTGAGAAAGACGCCCTAAGTTGCGTTTCGATGGCACTTACTATGAGAGAAGCGATGACCAAAATTAGACAACGCTGGCAGGCGGCAGGTATCGAAAACCCGCCCTCTATTCGTATGGGTATCAATAGCGGTTTATGCAAGGTTGGCCACTTTGGTAGCGAACATCAGCTGACTTATACCTTACTGGGCCAAGCAGTTAATCTGGCTAGTCGTCTTGAGGCTGCTGCTGACAACGAGGAGATATTAATTTCGTTGAGCACTTATAGCCTTGTCAAAGACCCGGTCAGTTGCACACCAAAAGGCCAGCTAGCGATAAAAGGCTTTAGCAAGCCCATTATCGCGTACAGCGCCACTGGTTTATCAAACGTCAGAAGCTAGTTACTCATAGTCCGCAACCGCTGGGCAAGAACACATTAGATTACGATCGCCATAAACATGATCAAGACGTGCAACCGGCGGCCAATATTTGTTCTCTTTTAGTGATTCCACCGGATAGGCAGCTTGGTGTCTGGTATAAGCATGCTCCCACTCATCAGCACTCACCATTGCGGCGGTATGCGGAGCGGCGACTAGTGGGTTGTCCTCTAGCGTCCAATTACCATGCGTAATTTGATCGACTTCTAGCTTTATCGCAATCATCGCATCACAGAACCTATCTATTTCAGCTTTTGACTCACTTTCAGTCGGTTCAATCATGAGTGTTCCCGCTACTGGGAACGACATTGTTGGTGCATGAAACCCATAGTCAATCAGTCGCTTTGCGATATCATCAACACTAATCCCTACTTCGTCTTTAATCACACGGACATCCAAAATACATTCATGGGCAATGCGGCCCTGACTGCCGGTATAAAGAATCTGGTAATAGTCTTCTAAGCGATGGGCGATATAGTTGGCGTTCAATATAGCAACTTCGGTAGCCTGCTTAAGTCCATGCCGCCCCATCATACGAATATACATCCAGGTAATTGGCAGAATACTGGCACTACCATAGGGTGCTGCAGATACTTGAGCCCCGCGACGCTTACTATTCTCTGATTCTATGGGTAAAAAGGGCTCTAAATGCTTCCCTACACCTATGGGGCCAACACCTGGGCCACCGCCACCATGGGGAATACAAAATGTCTTGTGCAAATTGAGATGAGACACGTCACCCCCAAAGCTGCCTGGCTGGCAGACACCGACCATAGCGTTAAGATTAGCCCCATCAATATAAACCTGACCACCGTGCTGATGGACTATGTCACAAATTTCAGTAATTCGTTCTTCAAAAACACCATGTGTTGAGGGATAAGTAACCATAATCGCGGCAAGGTTTTCACTGTGCTGGGCGGCCTTGGAAAGCAAATCATCGACATCAACATTACCCTGCTCATCACACTTAACCACTACTACGCTCATCCCACACATTTGCGCTGATGCTGGATTGGTACCATGAGCAGAACTGGGGATTAGGCAAACTTGTCGGTGACTATCACCGCGACTTTCATGATAACCGCGGATAGCCAGTAACCCGGCATACTCACCTTGAGAGCCTGCGTTGGGCTGTAATGACATAGCGTCGTAACCTGTAGATGCACACAGCATACTCTCTAACTGCTCCATCATTATGGAGTAACCTTTAGTCTGGTCCGCAGGTGCAAATGGGTGCATGTTAGAAAATTCAGGCCATGTAATCGGCAACATCTCTGCGGTTGCATTTAATTTCATGGTACATGAACCCAAAGGAATCATAGCCCGATCTAGCGCGATGTCTTTATCTGAAAGTTTACGTAGGTATCTCAACATTTCAGTTTCTGAATGGTAACGACTAAATGTAGGATGACTCAAAAAATCAGTCGTTCTGACTAAATCACCTGGGGTATTCTCACTAACCTGTTCAGACAACGCACGCACATCTAAGCCTGTTTCGCCGACCAAAAGATGCCAGAGCGCAGCAACATCATCTGTTGTGCTGGTTTCATCCAGGGACACGCCTAACGTATTTTTATCTACCAAACGTAAATTAATTTCTCTGGCTTCAGCCGCCTTAATAATAGCTGCGGTACGCTCACCTGTGTTAAGCGTCAGTGTATCGAACCAACTGGTATTTTTAGGTGTGAGGCCATTTTGGCTCAAACCTTCGGCTAACACCGAGGTGAGCATGTGAACTCGCTGGGCAATCCGTTGTAACCCTTTTGGCCCATGGTAGACCGCATACATACCAGCAATAACCGCCAGCAGCACTTGCGCAGTGCATATATTAGACGTCGCTTTCTCGCGGCGAATATGTTGCTCGCGTGTTTGTAACGCCAACCGATATGCTGGAGCGCCTGTTGCATCTTGGGAAACACCGACTAAACGCCCAGGCAAATTACGCTTAAATGACTCTCTGGTTGCCATATAACCCGCATGAGGGCCACCAAAGCCTAATGGAACACCAAACCGCTGGCTTGATCCAATGGCCACATCTGCACCCAATGAGCCGGGTGATTCAAGCATGACTAAACTTAAAATATCGGCAGCCATAACGGCTAGACCGCGCTGTGCCTGAACTTTCTCGATTGCCAAACGATGGTTACGGACTTCACCACTGGCACCGGGGTACTGCAGTAATATACCGAAAGCCTCACCGCTAAAATGATCCGGATTACCCACCTCAATTTCGATGCCTAAGGGTTCAGCTCGAGTTTTGATAACCTCGATCGTCTGTGGTAGACAGTCGCTATCGACAAAAAACCGCAGAGACTTAGACTTTGACATTCTCTGGCATAGAGACATTGCCTCCGCCGCCGCTGTACCTTCGTCTAGCATAGAGGCATTGGAAATTTCCATTCCAGTAAGATCTGTAATCATGGTTTGAAAATTGATTAAGGCCTCTAAACGACCCTGAGAAATTTCTGGCTGGTAAGGCGTGTACGCGGTATACCAAGCGGGATTTTCAAGAATATTACGCTGAATGACATTGGGGGTAATAGTGCCGTAGTAGCCCTGACCAATAAAGCTGCGAAACACCTTATTATGGCTAGCAATCTGCTTTAACTCCAACAAGGCCTGCGCTTCGGTACAACCATCATCAACAGCTAGACTCTCGGTCATTGCTATGGCTGCAGGAACCACTTGCTTGGTTAATTGCTCAAGCGTTTGACAACCCAGCGCTTGAAGCATGGCAAGCTGGTCGGCATTATTTGGCCCTATATGACGGGCAGTAAACTCAGCAGAATTTTCTAAATCAGCAAGCGTTCGCCGCTTTTTCAACATTACATTATCTCCAGTCATTAAATTTTGTTATTCGCCATCTTGAATAAATTGTTGGTACTGCTCAGCATCCATAAAATCGGACATTTCTAGGGCTTCACTGGGGGACACCTGAAAGATCCAGCCATCCGTCTCCGGCGCACTGTTTAACAGATCTGGCTGATCAACCAAGGCTTCATTAACCGTCAGCACAACGCCATCAATTGGCACTGCTATCTCACCAGCGGCTTTCACCGATTCAATCACCGCGGCTTCATCGCCCACACTTAACTCACTCCCCACCTCAGGCAACTCAATAAAAACCACATCGCCAAGTTGTTCCTGAGCAAATTCTGTGACGCCAATAGTGACTACATTGTCTTCAATTCTTAACCACTCATGATCTTTGGTATAAACAACTTGGTCCATTTTGGACTCCTTATAGTGTGCGGTTATCCGCGATGGTAGCGTTGTGGTACTAGGGGCATTTTTGTTACGGTAATAGGTCTAGGCTTTCCTCTGACCAGCGCAGTTAGCTCGGTGCCGACCACCGCAAGTTCTTTGGGCACGTAGCCCATGGCGACAGGGGCTTGGAGTGTAGGGCCGAATCCACCGCTGGTAATAATGCCAACTACATTACCCTCATTATCAGCAATTTCAGCACCTTCGCGGACCGGCGCACGGCCTTCAACTAAAAAGCCCACTCTTTTCTTAGCAACACCATTGTCCAAGTGTCTCAAAATTATGTCAGCACCCAAGAAACCACCTGATTTCTCACCCTCACTGCGACGCGACTTACTGATGCTCCAGCTAATAGCCGCTTCAACCGGCGAGGTTTGCTCATTCATGTCATGACCGTAGAGGCACAGCCCTGCTTCAAGCCGCAAAGAGTCTCTGGCGCCCAAGCCAATCCATTGACAGAAATCATAGGCAAGTAATAGATCGGCAAGTGCCAACGCATAATCATCTGATACTGAAATTTCAAAACCATCTTCACCGGTATAACCAGAACGGGTCACATAGCACTCAATACCACCAATGTCTGTATGACAACCCTGCATAAAAACCAGAGTCGCTGTTTGTGGTGCGAGCTCCGCCATAATTTCTACGGCTCTTAAACCTTGCAATGCAATCAAACTTTGCTGATCTAAATAGTTGACCTCGGAATCTGGCAAGTGAGTTTTTAAATGCGCAATATCCTGTTCCTTACATGCCGCATTTACTACTAAGAAAAAGGTGTCATGCGCCCATCGAGTGATAATTAGATCATCTAAAATACCGCCCGTTGGGGACGTAAAGGTGGCATAACTCTGCTGGTTAATTGCTAAGGCTCCAAGGTCTAAGGGCATTAACTGCTCTAATTCCCCAACGACGTTGTTACCTCTTACAACAACCTGACCCATGTGAGAAACATCAAACAGCCCTGCATTGTCTCGGGTATGCAGGTGCTCTTGCATAATCCCCAAGGGGTACTGAACCGGCATAAGATACCCCGCAAAAGGCACCATCTTTCCGCCTGCCGCCACGTGATAATCATAGAACTGAGTTTTTTTGTTGTCTGTACTCTCGGACATAGGTTCTGCCTACTCTGAAAAGCTTAAATGTGTTCATCGAAACGAATGATAAAGCTCTCAGCGCAATATGTTAAATTAATACCTATAATGGTATTATTTATAATATAAATAGTAATAGAAGGGTAAATGAATGAAAAACTTATCTATGGACCTACTGCGGGCCTTTGTCTCAGTAGCCCAGCTTGGCAGTTTTACCAAAGCCGGAGAGTTAATCGGACGATCCCAGCCCGCGGTAACTTTAAAAATAAAACGACTTGAAGAATTAGTCGATGAAACCTTATTTATGCGTTCCGGAAAAAGCCTTGAATTATCAGAGGCTGGCCAGTCACTTTATGACTATGCCAATCAAATTCTGGCACTCAATGACCTAGCTATTAGCCAGTTTGCTAAGAGTGCGGTGGCGGGCAAAATTCGCCTTGGTATTCCCAGTGAATTTGCCACCATACTACTCCCTAAAATTGTCAGTCGTTTTGCAAAAGCCTACCCTAATGTGACTCTAGAAGTTAACTGTGAACTGAGTAAGCACCTGTTAACCAAAGCAGGTAAAGCAAAGCATGACGTTATTTTGGCGCTAGGGGATGAGTCATCGGACAAAAATTCTGATCTGATCAAAACCGATGATCTTGTGTGGGTAGCCAGCAGTAAGCAAAACCCACTTAAGGTCGAGATTATGCCGCTAATTGTGGCCGCTGAAGGCTGCATTTATCGTCAACGAGCAATACAACGTCTCGATCGATCTGAGCTGCCGTGGCAAATTGTCTACACCAATCCAGATCTCACCGGTATTCAATACGCCATTCAAGAGGGTTTAGGCGTGACTGTCTTGGCAAAAAGTACTGTCCCGAATAATCTACAGATACTTCCAAAGTCTCCAAAATTCCCCGATTTAGGCAATGTTGGTATCAATTTAATCTGTGATACCAATAAACGAGGCGATCAAGCAGTCAAACTACTCATTGAGTTTCTCAAAACTAGCTTAGCTTAGATCAACCTGCGTTGAAAAGTTCTTACTGACGAACGTGGCGAAATGCCGGTGGCGAAATCATTGACGTGCTTCTGAAGGGATTGATATCCAGGCCACCCCTACGCATATATCGTGCATAAACACTTAACTCTGAGGGGTTACAGCGCATCATAATGTCGCTAAAAATCTGCTCGACACACTGTTCATGGAAATCTTGATGCTGACGGTAAGAGACGATGTATTTAAGTAGGCCATCTGCATCAATTTTAGGCCCCGAATAAGTAATATAAACCGATGCCCAATCGGGCTGATCAGTCACAGGGCAATTAGTTTTTAGCAAGTGAGAATAGAGTGTTTGCGTGACGTGATTCGCGACATCTGCCGATAACAAAGTGCTATCTGGGTGATATCTATCAATACTAACCGAGCGCTGATCAAGACAGATACCTTGCGGCTCTGTAATCTCACAAAACCCTGCGTATTCGGCTAGCTCATAAAGCACCACGTTTACTGTCGACCCACAAGCGGAGGATAGATCTGCCGTTAGTAGCTCGGTGACCACTTGTTTAGACTCAAACGGTGTCTGAATAATGGAGTTGAGATACAACTTAAAAGACTTGGACTCAATAATTGAGTCACTAGTACAAGGAAAGCTAAACTCGCCAATTGCTACTTGCGGTAGTCCCTCTGCGTTGAGCCAAGACACTTCAAAAGCAGTCCAAACATCGCAGCCTACAAAGGGTAAGGTACCCGTGTGCTCTTGCTGGCGTGCTTTTGAGCGGGGTATAGGCTGCAATAGAGAGGCATCATAAAGATCGCTATAAGTGGTCTCTCTGCCTAGCCCCGTCTCTGAATAGTCAACCATCAGCTACGCAACCTTGAACCATTCTCTAGCAAGCGCAGAGCGCTAAAAAACAACACTAATGAGAACAGCCCGACCATCCCAAATGACCAAAATATATTGATATCGGTAATGCCCGCTAGCCCATATCTAAAAGCATTAACCATATACAGTACTGGGTTTATCATTGAAAGATTACGCCAAAAGTCACTGAGTAAGTCTATCGAATAAAACACCCCACCCAGATAGGTCAATGGTGTTAAAACAAACGTTGGAATGATCGAGATATCATCAAAATTCGCAGCAAAGATCGCATTAATAAGACCCGCCAGCGAAAACATAAGAGAAGTCATCAAGACGATGGCAATAGTGATGGGCACACTATGGATACTAAAGTCAGCGAAATACAATGACAGCACCGTAACGATTGCTCCAACACCAAGGCCACGGCACATGCCACCGGCAACATAACCCAACAAAATAATCCAATTTGGGGTTGGCGACACTAGTAGCTCTTCAATATTTCGCTGAAATTTAGACCCGAAAAATGAGGACACCACATTAGAGTATGAGTTAGTAATAACTGACATCATAATTAAACCAGGCGCCACGAACTGGATATATGGCAAGCCTGACATGGTACCAATACGCGAGCCTATTAATTGTCCAAAAATAACAAAATACAGCACAATAGTTATAACCGGAGGCAACAGTGTTTGCGGCCAAATACGCATGAAACGACGAAGCTCTCTGCGTAAAATAGTATCAAAAGCTACCCATTTTTGATGATTATTCATCGCCAGACACTCCGTTTTTATCACTCAAATTCTTATCGACCATATCAAAAAACAACTCTTCCAAACGATTAGTCTTGTTGCGCATGCTGATCACATCAATGTTTTGAGCACTCAAGGCGACAAATACTTCATTAATAGACTGGGTTTTTAATACTTCAATTTCCATAGTATGGCTATCAACAAGGGTTACTGGATAATCGGTAATCACAGGGCAATCTGACAACTCCTGACGTGTATCAAATATAAAGGTCTCTCGATTTAACTGCTTGAGCAATGCTTTAATACTCGTGTTTTTAACAATAGTACCGTGATCAATAATCGCGATATTACGACATAGGCTCTCAGCTTCTTCCAAGTAATGCGTAGTGAGAATAATAGTAGTGCCCTGCTTATTAATCTCTTTGAGAAACTCCCACATTGAACGGCGCAATTCAATATCAACGCCCGCGGTTGGTTCATCCAAAACAAGCAGTTTTGGCTCATGGATTAAGGCACGTGCAATCATAAGCCGGCGCTTCATACCGCCGGAGAGATTTCGAGATAAATCGTTTCTGCGCTCCCACAACCCTAACTGTTTTAAGTACTTTTCTGCCCGCTGTAAAGCAACATCAGCCACAATGCCAAAATAGCCCGCTTGGGCGACTAAAATATCAATGGGCTTTTCAAACTGATTAAAATTGAACTCTTGAGGCACTACCCCTACATATTGTTTCGCGGTCGAAAAGTCGTGATCAATATCATGACCAAAAATAGTCACTGAACCCGACGTTTTGCGTACCAAAGAGCAGATAATACCAATGGTAGTAGATTTACCCGCACCATTAGGGCCGAGTAAGGCAAAAAAGTCACCTTGAGCCACATCCAGGTCAATCCCTTTAAGCGCCTGAAATGAGTCATCATAAACCTTAGTTAGGTTTTGTATTGAAAGTGCCGGCTGTTTCTTGTTGTTCAATTGCTTCATCCGAATTGGTGAGTAAGCGAGCTTTAAATTACACTGGCATTGTATAACGCAATGCCAAATAAGTACGTTTTTAGGTGCTTTTTAGACTAGTTACTAACGTCGCTTGAAGGCATAATAATGGTCTACAGAAAACCAAAAACGATCGTTCTATGCCGCGCAAAACAATTCGCCGTTTTTTACCCGACGTGAAGGCAATACTCGAACGTCCTTCAATGCGTTGGCTTCGATCGTTACCCCAAGATCCCAACCTATTGCATCTGAATCGTCATTCAGTGTCACTGGCAATGTTTGTGGGTATTTTCTGCGCCTTTATTCCCTTACCTATTCAAAGTCTGTTGGTGATAGCCATGTGTTTTTGGCTGGGGGCTAACCTGCCTTTGGCTATGCTCATTATCTGGATGAGTAACCCTTTAACCATTCCACCCATGTTCTTTCTCACGTATAAGCTGGGTAGCCTTTTACTAGGCACTGAACTTGGTGAGTTTGCTGTCACTTTGAATTGGGAGTGGTTCTCTCAACTTGGATCAGACATTTTGCTCCCATTATTTGTCGGTAGCCTGCTATGCGGCACTCTACTCGCATCAGTAGGTTACTTCTTTGTGTTGTTTTTGTGGCGCTGGAGAGTGGTTAGAAATTGGGAACAGAGAAAAGATGCTCGCCAAGGTAATATCAAAGATAAATAAAATCCATGTTACAACTGATCATTCGAGGGCTATTTTCGTTTTGGCTGGGTCGCTACAGTCTACCTACTCGTAGCGCAGTTCATCCGCTGGAACGGTGCGACTGGCACGCAGTGCTGGGTATATAGTGGCCATAACGTTAAGCAGCAGAGCAATACCAGAGATCATAGCCACATCGGTCCAACGCAGGTCAACCGGAATATAGTCAATGGGATACACCTCGGTGTCCAGAAAGGACGTGCCCAATATTGCTTCAAACCAACTGACCAAATCAGCAACAACATAACACCCAAGAACCCCTAGCAAAACACCCAATGTGATACCGACAATACCTATCATACTGCCCTGCACCAAAAAGACACTCACTATGTCTCCACGCGATAAACCCAAGGTCTGAAGCACAGCAATATCTTTGCGCTTATTCATCACTGACATCATTAACATTGAAATAACGTTAAACGCCGCAATAGCGACAATTAAAAATATTAAGAGCACCACCATGTTACGTGACAACTGAATGGCCTGGTACAGATTGCCATGGGTCTGAAACCAATCTCTAAACCCATAACCAAATGGCAATTGGTTGATAATTTCAAAGCCTATCTTGCGCGCATTAAACTGGTCATCTACCTGCAAACGAAACCCTTGTGCGCGGTTGGGAATACCCGCTATGTCTGCCACTTGTGACAAAGAAGCGATAACTAGCGACTGATCAAGTTCCGTATGGGTAGCAAAAATACCTTTAACGATAAAGGAATGAACGGCAGTGGAGCGATCATTTTCAGCAGGAATAATGATTGAAACACGCTGGTTAGTTGCCGCATTTAATGCCTCGGCAATGACCTCTGAAAGTAATATATGACCCTTAGACGGGATAGTTAAGTCGTACTTATTAAGGACTAAGGCCAAACCAGACGGCATAGCATTAGCCGACAACCCCAACAGCTGAACTGGTCGCGCATTTTGTCGACGACTCATCAGCCCTTCGGCTTCCGCATAGGGGACCGCATCGGTAACTCTTGGCATCTGTATAATCTTGTCCCGTTCGGACTGCCAGTCGTCCACACCGGACTGATGTATTAACTGCACATGGGGTACCAGCGACAAAATGTTCTCGCGTAATTCGCGATCAAAACCATTCATGACTGAAAGAACAATAATTAACAAAGCAACACCTAATACTAGGCCAGCAATTGCGAGTAACGAGATAAACGACACTAAAAGCGCAGAGCGCTGACCGGCAAAAAAATAGCGCATCCCTATAAAAATAGAGGCTGGCTTAAACAATGGCTTGGTCCTCTCCAACAAGCTGACCATCAATTAAAGTAAGGGTTCGATCCATCTGAGCAGCGATGGCCGGATCATGCGTCACCAGTATAAAAGAGATACTTAGCGACTGATTGAGTTCAATCAACAAGTCTAGGATAGCACCGGCTGTATGAGGGTCTAGATTACCCGTCGGCTCATCCATTAACACCACAGACGGCTCGGTGACTAACGCACGAGCAACGGCAACGCGCTGACGCTCTCCTCCGGATAGCTCCGCTGGCTGATGATGCAGCCGGTCACCCAACCCAACCCGCTCAAGTAGTTTCATCGCCCGTTGCCGCGCCTCACTAACGGAACATTTTCCAATTAGTAGCGGCATGGCGACGTTTTCAAGCGCCGAAAACTCACCCAAAAGATGATGGAACTGATAGACGAACCCAACGTGCTGATTACGCCAAGCAGCCCGCTGGGAAGCACCAAGATCACGCCAAGACTTTCCAGCGAGAGTGACCTCACCAGTGTCAGCATCATCTAATCCGCCAAGCAGATTTAACAGCGTAGTTTTACCAGAGCCTGACACTCCGACAATAGCAATTTTTTCACCCTGCTCAATACTTACATTGACGCCTGATAGTACTGATAAAGTAACATCTCCCTGCTGATAATGACGGTTTAGGTCAGTAGCACGCATAATTAGATTATTGGTCATAGCGCAGCGCCTCCGCGGGCAGTATTTGGCCAGCTCGCCACGCTGGATAAAGCGTCGCCAGAAAACTCACTAACATGGCACTACCAATAACTGTGAGCACATCAGCAACCACTATTTTAGAAGGCAGCGCGCTGATTAAATAGATACTGGGATCAAAAAAATAAACACCCAATGCACTCTCAATGATGGCCACAATATCGCCGATAAAATAAGCCGCTGTGCAGCCAATAAGTGTGCCACTCAGAATGCCTATCAGCCCTACTGAGAGCCCTTGAATAATAAATATTTTGGTCACCAAGCTTGAGGTTGCACCCATTGTACGTATAACCGCTATGTCTTTGCGTTTGTCTGCCACCATGAGTACCAAACTAGCCACAATATTAAAGGCGGCCACGGCGATAATCACAGACAACAATAAGCTTACGACAACTTTTTCCATACGCATAGCTTGAAAAAGAGCTCCCATCGCTGAGGTCCAAGACCGCCACTTGAGCTCTGGAAATAATAGGCTACCCTGATTTGCTATCCACGGGTCCGCAGCAAACGCATCATGCAACTGGACTTGAAACCCCTGAAAGTTATCGCCCAGCCGGAGAAGCTTGCGCGCATCATGCTGATGAATGAAGATTACCGAGCCATCGACCTGAGCCCCTACCTCAAAAACCCCCGATACTGTAACTCGTTTTATTCTTGGGAAAATACCTACGGGTGTGACACTAACCGTTGGCAGAGTAATCTGTAGTTTATCGCCAACAAATAGGTTCATCCTGCGGGCAATTTGGCTACCAATAACAATGTTAAAGTCGCCTTGTACAAGCTCGCCCACCTGCCCACTGATCATGCTTTCAGCTAATAAACTTGCTGTCGACCACGTAGGATCAATACCCTGGAGGTTAACGCCAACCTGCTCCCCGTCTTTAGACAGCATGACAAAGCCTTGAACCATGGGAATGACATCACGCACTGCGGGGTCATTAACTATTTTTTGCTTAAGAATAGCCAGCCGATCAACACTAAAGCCCTGGCGCTGAGAAACTGTGACGTGGGGGACTACTTTAAGAAGACGGCTTTTTATTTCTCGGTCAAATCCATTCATTACCGAGAGCACTATAATTAATGCAGCCACACCAAGTGCCATGGCACCCAGTGAAAAAGCCGAGATAAAGGACACAAATCCTTCTCTACGCTTGCTGCGGGTATAGCGATAACCGATAAAAAATGGAAGGTTTTTAGACATGCACAGATTAAACCTGAAAGCCCTAGTACAAACAACAAGTAGCAAGGTTAAGCATCCGCTATTTCATAAACAGGGGCACTAAAGTGCCTCTTAGTGAATCTAGCGTTGCTTATCCTCAAAACGGCGATGCTCTCGGCTGATTCGATTCATACCATTCATGGAAGCAATTCTGTAGGCTTCAGCCATGGTTGGGTAATTGAAGGTAGTGCTTAAGAAGTACTTAATAGTATTGGCCTCGCCCTTCTGATTCATAATGGCTTGACCAATATGAATAATCTCTGCTGCCTCTGCGCCAAAGCAGTGAATCCCAAGAATTTCTAGAGTATCTTGATGAAAGAGGATTTTTAGTATTCCAACTTCTTCACCCGAAATCTGGGCACGAGCTGTGTCTTTGAAATAAGCTCGACCAATCTCATAAGGAATTTTTTGTTCGGTCAACTCACTTTCATTTTTACCGACAAAGCTAATTTCTGGGATAGTCCAAATACCGGTAGCGACGTCTTTAACCCGGTATTGATCTTCCATATCACACATGTGAGAGGCCGCTGCTCTGCCCTGGTCATAGGCTGCACCGGCGAGTGAGGGCCACCCTATAACATCGCCAACGGCGTAAATATTGGCCACGGCGGTTTGATAATCTTCATTGACCGATAACTGACCGCGCTCATCGGCTTCAATACCAATATTACTCAAACCCAGAGACTTAGTGTTACCGCTGCGACCGTTGCACCACAACAAGGCCTCTGCGTGAATGCGCTTGCCGGACTTAAGCTCTAAAGTGACACCGGTTTCATGGGTGGTTAAACGCTCGTACTCTTCGTTGTGTCGCACCATCACGTTCAAATCACGCAGGTGGTAACTGAGCGCATCGGAAATTTCATCATCGAGGAAATTCATTAGCCATTCGCGGGTGTTAATGAGGTCAACGCGAGAATCTAGTCCCGAAAATATTGACGCATATTCACACCCAATAACGCCGGCACCGTAGATAATAATATTTCGTGGAGAGCTATCGAGTTTTAAAATACTGTCGCTGTCAAAAACACAGGGGTGGTTGAAATCAATATCTTCAGGGCGATAAGGGCTAGAGCCCGTAGCGATTAAGAAGAACTTACTGGCAATAGAAATAACTTTTCCATCTTGCGCAGTGACTGAAACTTCGTCTTGATTAGTAAAGCTGGCATGACCATTATGGATTTGAACACGATTGCGGGCATAACCTTTGGTCCGTCCTTCAACTTGCTTAGTTATAACATCATCTGCCGCTTTCATCATTTCTGGGAACGAAAACCAGCGAGGCTCTCCAATGGACCGAAAGAGAGGCATATTGTTGTATTGCATCATACGCCGTACAGAGTGCCGAAGTGCCTTGGAGGGAATAGTACCCAGATGGGTACAGTTGCCACCCGGCATCAGCTTCTCGTCCACTACAGCCACCCGCAACCCTTGTTTGACTGCGTTAATTGCCGCACCTTCTCCTGCCGGTCCACTACCAATAACCACTAAATCATAGGAAAAATCAGCCATAACTAAAAACTCTTGTGTTCAAATTTCATTGCATTATACGTTTGCGCCTGGATAGCGCCCTGCTCATCACACTTGTTAGGATCATCACCGCAGATATCACAGGTGTAATTGTCTTCACCTAAAGCCGCGCCAACACCGCCACAGGAGCCGGCTATAGGCTTGCGACCCATGAGCACACCCACTGCCATAGCAGTGACTAAAAGACCAAATATAATTATCGAAAGTATAATTTCTGCCATCGGTTTAACGCTCTGCTGATAAAGTTTGTTGAGTAGTCTCAACCAAATAGGGCTCAAAAATTTTACTGTAAGACGCGCTGTACTCAGCTCCGTCTCTGGCCAACATATAAACAGCTAGCCCTAGCTGATTGGCCAAGTCTAGGCCCTGCTTGTCTCCCAAGACCATTAGCGCGGTTGCCCAAGCATCTGCTTCAGCACAGGTATCCGCCAGAACGGTAACTGAGGCTAAGGTATGGTTAATGGGCTGTCCTGACCGCGGATCAATAGTGTGAGAGAAACGCATGCCATCACGTTCGAAATAGTTACGGTAGTCTCCAGAGGTCGCTACTGCACCGCTTGTCAACGCTAGCACTCGCTCAATCTCTCCGATCATTGACGGTGATTCTATCGCTAAGCGCCATGGCCGTCCCTCCGAGTTAAGCCCACTAACTCTTGTCTCCCCCCCAACTTCAACTAAATAGTCAGGAAGCGCATTCATCTCAAGCAAATCTGCCACTAAGTCTACTGCATAACCCTTAGCCACCGCCGATAAATCTAACACAACTGGGCGTGTTTTGAGAATACTCTGCTCAATACTGTCAATAACAACGGCATCAAAGCCAACAGTGGTTAGCGCGGCAGTAATCTGGGTTTTACTGGGAATTTGGTCGTCACTTGGACTGGGGCCAAAACCCCAAAGGTCAACAAGTGGTCCTACAGAGGGATCTAAGGCTCCACTACTTGCCGTCCACACCGATTGGGCAATCATCAATACTTCAAGAAATTCCGAAGATATAGCCATTGTCTGGTTAACCGCTAACTGGTTAAACTGATTTATTTCAGAGTCAGGCTTGTACGTCGACATGGAATGATCAATGCGGTCCAATTGGGCTTCAATTAATACCGCAAGGTTGTCTGGTGCCGGCTGATCAGCCACTACCGTAATATGGTAAGTGGTACCCATTTTACTACCAGATATCTTGATAATTTCAGGGCCACTGCCACAACCAATCAACAATGTTGCTGACAATAAAACAAACCCACGAGCCGGCCATAGCGCGCCTTTACTAAGCCTCGCTATGACGTTATCACGAATACGTTTAACCGCCAAAATCATCAAGGAATATATTGTCCTTCTCAACGCCCAGATCATTGAGCATTTTAACCACCGCCGCATTCATCATTGGCGGACCACACATGTAGTACTCACAATCTTCGGGTGCTTCGTGATCTTTGAGATACTGCTCAAATAGGACATTGTGAATAAAGCCAGTAAAGCCATCCCAATTATCTTCGGGTTGGGGGTCAGACAACGCCAGATGCCAGTCAAAGTTGTTATTTTCTGCAGCCAACATATCGTAGTCATCATCATAAAAGCATTCACGCAGTGAACGTGCGCCGTACCAAAAACTAATTTTTCTGTCCGACTTAATTCGCTTTAATTGATCGAACAGATGTGAACGCATTGGCGCCATACCCGCTCCGCCACCAATGAATACCATCTCGTTTGAGGTTTCTTTTGCAAAGAACTCACCAAAAGGCCCGTAGACTGAGATCTTATCACCCGGCTTAAGACTAAATACATAAGACGACATTTGCCCAGGTATAATGCCTGTTGACCGAGGTGGTGGCGTCGCAATTCTAATATTGAACTTGACCAGGCCCTTCTCATCAGGGTAGTTGGCCATTGAATAGGCGCGAATAACCGATTCCTTGACGACTGATTCGTGCTCAAAGAATTTGAAATGCTCCCAATCACCCCTGTATTCTGGATCTATATCAAAATCTGAATATTTAATATGATGAGGAGGACATTCTAGTTGCACATAACCTCCCGCCCGAAACGCAACATCCACGCCCTCGGGTAACTTGAGTGTCAATTCTTTAATAAAAGTCGCCACATTAGGATTAGACTCAACAACACATTCCCAGCGCTTGACGCCAAATACTTCTTCAGGGACTTGAACTTTCATGTCCTGCTTGACCGGTGTCTGGCACGAAAGACGCCAACCTTCGGCGGCTTCTCGACGTGTGAAATGCCCTTCTTCTGTCGGTAGCATTGAACCACCACCGTCGTTGATTACGCATTTACACTGGGCGCAACTGCCGCCGCCACCGCATGCAGAGGGCAAAAACAAACCAGCTGCAGAGAGCGTTTGTAGCAATTTGTCACCAGCTGGGACAGTAATTGTTTTTTCACCGTTAATTTCAATATTAACGTTACCCGACGAGACTAATTTACTACGCGCAACCAAAATAAACGCAACCAATGCGAGAATCACAGTCGTGAACATAGCTACGCCAAGCATAATTTCAAATTGAGCATTCATACTCAGTTATTTCTCCATGATCAAATATCGATGCCACCGAAGGACATAAAACCTAGGGACACTAGTCCCACAGTAATGAATACGATTCCCAAGCCCTGTAGGCCTTCTGGGATATCACTATATTTTAACTTTTCGCGAATACCTGCGATAACTGCAATTGCCACGGCCCATGAGGTGCCTGAGCCAAAGCCGAAAACGACACTTTCCACAAAATTGTAACCCCGCTCTTGCATTAACAGAGAGCCACCCAAGATCGCACAATTCACCGTAATTAAGGGCAGAAATACGCCCAACGCGTTGTAGAGCGCAGGGACATACTTGTCCAAGACCATTTCAAGGATCTGTACAATTGCCGCGATAACACCAATGAAACACAAAAATACTAGGAAGCTCAAATTGACATCTGGCAGGCCAGCCCAAGCCAATGCGCCGTCTGCGAGCAAATAGTTGAACAATAGGTTATTGACGGGCACTGTAATTGTCTGAACCACTATGACCGCTATACCTAGGCCAATCGCTGCGTCAATCTTCTTGGACAATGCAATAAATGTACACATACCCAAAAACATACTGAGTGCAATATTATCAATAAATATTGATCGAACCAGCAGGCTAAGATAATACTCCATTACGCCACCTCACTCGGTTGACTGTTCTTAGTTATCTTGAAATCTGCTTTTTCGACCTGCCCTTTCTTCCAACTACGCAATGCCCATATCAATAGGCCTATCAAAAAGAAGGCGCTAGGAGGTGCGAGCATCATGCCATTGGCCACATACCAACCCCCGTTGGTCACTAAAGGAAGTATCTCGTAACCCCAGAGCGTACCGGCACCAAATAATTCGCGCACAAAGGCGACTAGCATCAAAATAGCGCTGTAACCGAGGCCATTGCCAATACCATCAAAAAAGCTAGGGATAGGTGGGTTTTTCATAGCAAAAGCTTCAGCGCGACCCATCACAATACAATTGGTGATAATAAGTCCGACAAACACTGACAGCTGCTTGCTGATGTCATAAGCCACTGCTTTGAGCACCTGATCCACTACAATAACTAAAGATGCGATGATGATCATCTGCACAATAATGCGAATACTTCCTGGGATGTAGTTACGAATTGATGAAACAAAAAAGTTCGAGAATGCCGTGACCACTGTTAGTGCAACGCACATAACAAAAGACACCTTCATGCTTGAGGTTACCGCAAGCGCTGAACAAATACCCAGTATCTGCAGGGCTATGGGGTTGTTAGTCACTACGGGCTCTAACAATGTATCTTTAAGATTTGCCATGTTAAGCCTCTCCTGACTTCAAGTGACCGATGAGTGGCTGAAAACCCTGTTCACCCAACCAATACTGGACAAGATTGTTGACACCGCGAGTTGTGAGTGTCGCACCCGCCAAACCATCAATCTGATAATTGCCCTCAGGCAATGTCGTGTCTGCCCTACCTTTTAAAACACTAATGGCTATTTGGCCTGAACTATAGGCTTGCTTACCAACCCAACTTGCCTTCCATCTAGGATTATCTACTTCGCCACCAAGACCTGGGGTCTCGTTGTGCTCATAAAACCCAATACCTGCAACCGTCTCTAAATCTGACTCAAGAGCCAAAAAGCCATACAACGTCGACCACAGCCCGTAGCCCTTGATTGGTAGTATTATTTTTTCGATGCCCTGCTGCCCTTCAACAATATAAACCGTGGCGTAGTTTTCGCGCCGTTTAATCTTAGCTGGGTCCTCATTAGGAGCTAAGGCGACAGACATTGCCGGATCTTTGGACGACTTTCGTTGATCAAACGTACTCGGATCAATCTCATCGGTGAAGCGACCCGTTCCAAGATCGACGACTCGAGTGCTAATCTGGGCGAACTGAGTCTCAACATCAATATCAGCCTTGAGCAGTCCGGCTGACGCCAGGATATTGGTTTTCAAGTCTAAGAGCTTATTGGCTTCCTGAGTTGGTCGCAACATAACTGCCGCGCTGGACACCACAACGGCACAGACAACGCAAAGTACAAGAGCAACGCCAAGGGTTTTTTGAACTGATTCGTTAGCCACGAGCCATTCTCCTTTTGATATTCGCATTCACCACAAAGTGGTCAATCAATGGCGCAAACAAATTAGCAAACAAGATTGCCAGCATCATTCCTTCGGGGAAGGCTGGGTTCACTACACGAATTAAAATAACCATTACACCAATTAACATGCCATACCAAAACTTGCCGTTATTGGTCATAGCCGCAGACACCGGATCGGTGGCCATAAAGATCGCGCCAAACGCAAACCCGCCAATCACCCAGTGCCAGTAGAACGGTAAGGCAAACATAGGGTTAGTTGAATCAATCGCGTTGAACACGGATGCCAAGAGCGCAGAACCAACTAAGACACCTGTGATAATTCTCCAAGAGGCAATTTTAGTCAGTAGTAGCAATGACCCACCCATTAGTATGGCAAGCGTAGAGGTTTCTCCAATCGAGCCATGAATCGTACCAATAAATGACTGCATCCACGTGGCGCCTTGTTCCATAACTGCAACACCTTCTGTAGCAGCAACTGACAGCATGGTGGCGCCAGTATAGCCATCAACGGCTGTCCAAACTGCATCACCACTCATGTATGCTGGGTATGCAAAGTATAAGAATGCACGTCCTGTTAACGCTGGATTCAGGAAGTTCTTACCGGTACCGCCAAACACTTCTTTGCCAATGACAATGCCAAAGCTAATACCAAAAGCAACCATCCAAAGCGGCAGATCAGGGGGACAGCACAGTGCGAAAAGAATAGTAGTAACAAAGGCGCCTTCGTTGACTTCATGACCTCTGACACTAGCGAACAAAACCTCCCAAAAAATACCGACAATAAAGGTCGTTGCATAAATCGGTAAAAAGTAAGCCGCTCCATGGACGATGTTATCCCAAATGCTGGTCGCGTCGTAGCCAGCCAAGAGACCAATAAAAATACCACGAAGCCCCTCTTGAGAAGCCATACCCATCTCAGCCATTATAGTATTGGCTTGAAAACCAACATTCCACATGCCGAAGAACATTGCAGGAAACGTAGCAACCCAAACGGTGATCATCACACGCTTAAGATCAATATTGTCACGCACGTGCGAGCTATTCTTGGTAATGTCCGCAGGTTTAAACATTGCTGTATCTACGGCTTCAAACAAGGCATAGAACTTTTCCCATTTACCACCTTCGTGGAAATGTGGCTCATATTTGTCAAATAGCTTACGCAACACTGTCTTAACCCTCCTTCTCTATTTTGGTCAGATTGTCGCGCAGTATGCGACCATATTCATGCTTTCCCACGCAGACGTAGGTGTAGAGGCCCACATCGTCCTCATCCAGTTCCAGACATCCCAGACTTTGAGCCATCTGAGTGTCGCTTACAATTAACGATCGCAGCAGTTGAATCGGCAAAATATCTAGCGCTGTAACTCTCTCATAACCACCCACCGGGACCATTGCTCGCTCGCTGCCGTTGGTACTGGTGGTCATGTTAAACAACTTTTTACTAAAAGATGAGACAAAGGCAGGGAGCGCCGAATGCTTATCGAAGCCTGGACGAAGGTAATGAAGCGGTTGCCGCTCACGTCCTTCTTGAATGACTGATAGCTGATCATGGTACCGTCCCAAAAACGCAAAAACAGAAGCTGCCTTACGTCCTGACAACACAGAACCTGAGATGACTCTATTCTCATCATTGACTAATTCACCGATCACTAATTGATTGACGTTGGCACCAAGCCGTGTCGCCAGCAACCTTGGTTGCGTCACTTGAGGTCCTGCCAGAGAAATCACTCTGCGAGTATCAATATTACCGGTCGTAAACAGATGTCCAATGGCAATAACATCTTGATACCCAATAGACCATACCGTTTTGTTAGCACTTACAGGGTCAACTAAATGAATATGCGTCCCCGCTAAACCGGCAGGATGTGGGCCGCTAAAGTTGATCTCGCGCACCCCCTCAATCTCGTTACCCGGAATTGACACACTGGGTGCGGCACACACATTCACCGGACCGTCGGTCAACCGTGTTAATACCTTTAATCCATTAGCAAAATCATCTGCCCTATCCGTTATGACCACGGTGGGGTCAGTCGCCAGAGGGTTAGTATCCATCGCTGTGACAAAAATCGAGTTGGCAATTGAATCCGCACTGGGTACTTTTGAAAATGGACGAGTTCTCAAGGCTACCCAATGCCCAGAGTTAACTAAATTTTCGATAGCGACGCTGCGATCTAGGTTCAGCAGTGTGTCCTCAGCAAACACTGGAAACGTCTCTGCATCTTCGCCATCAATATCAATCACCAAAGACTGAAAAATTCTGCGTTCCCCACGATTGATGGCAGCGACCTTGCCTGCGGCTGGAGATGTAAATTTGGCAGATTCATTTTTTTTGTCGGTAAAAAGTAGCTGGCCAACCTTTACCAGATCACCTTCTCTGACCGCCATGGTAGGTTTCATTCCATGATAGTCTGATCCAATTAACCCTACCTGGCTTATCGCAGGGCCTTCATGAATTACCTGCTCTGGAAGTCCTGCTATGGGAAGATCCAAACCGCGACGAACTTTAATCATAGATTTTACCAATTTTCACACTGCGTGAAGGCTATTAAGCACAATTAAAAAGTCGCCAATTTCGAATGACGCCTTAGGTTTGCAACCGCTGTTTCACTCAAGCCTGACGAACTTCGCGCCGGCTTCCTGCGTTTTTTTAAGAGCAAGATTTTATGCGCGAGATTATAAGGGTCTAGCGACGTCGATACCAGCAGTTAAAGCACCAAAACGCTCAAACTACCAAGAAAAGTAAGGTTTTTTTATTGGTTGTGTATATCTTAATGTGATGCTCAAATTTTGACCAAAAAAAAAGCCCGCTGTTATGGGCTTTTTTACGGTGTCACTTCTAATTCGGACTATGCCTTTTTGGGATAGCTCGGCCAAACAACACCGGCAAATTTTTCAAGACATCTCACTACCTGACAGCTATATCCAAATTCATTATCATACCAGCAGTAAAGAACACAGCTGTTACCATCGACAATAGTCGCTTGCGCATCAAGCACACAGGCCTGCCTAGAACCAACGAAATCCGTTGACACCGCTTCGGTAGAGGCGGTATATCCAATCTGTTGCTGCATACTAGAGTGCAGCGCTTTTTGACGCAGAAACTCGTTAATCTCTTCAACTGTCGTGTCTTTGCCCAATTGAAGGTTCAAAATTGCCATAGAGACGTTGGGCGTTGGAACTCGTATCGCATTGCCCGTTAACTTGCCTTTTAACTCAGGAATTACTTTGGATACTGCTTTGGCGGCTCCGGTTGATGTAAGTACCATATTTAATGCAGCACTGCGTCCGCGACGACCGCCTTTGTGGTAGTTATCGATTAAGTTTTGATCGTTAGTATAAGCATGCACTGTTTCCACATGTCCGCTGTTGATCCCAAATTCATCCAGTAAACATTTAAGAACGGGGACAATCGCATTAGTTGTACAAGACGCAGCAGAGATAATCTGACGATCTTCAGTAATCTGATCATGATTGACGCCATACACAATATTAGGAATGTCATCACCCGCAGGTGCTGTCAATAAGACTTTTGATGCTCCGGGCCTCAGGTGTCCACTAAGACCCTCGGTATCCTTCCAAACTCCGGTATTATCGACAATCAGTGCGTTTGAAATACCATATTGGGTATAGTCAACTTCCGCAGGAGAATTAGCATAGATGACTTTGACCGGGTTACCGTTTACTACCAATGTATCCTGATCTTCCAATACTCTTACTGTTCCTTTAAATGGACCGTGTACTGAGTCTGTCCGCAACAAAGCTGCGCGCTTCTCCAAATCATGGCTAACTTTACCTTTTCGGATGACAATGGCTCGCAGCCGCAACACATCTCCGCTGCCCGCTTTGTCGACCAATATCCGAGCGATTAGCCTTCCAATACGACCAAAACCATAAAGTACGACGTCTTGAGGCTCTGGAAGCGGTTTAATTTGTGACCCTATTATATCGTTCAGCTCATCGGCTAAAAAAGTATCTAGAGATCGACCGTCACCATTACTACTTTGGAACTTAACGACCATCTTGCCCAAATCAATATGCGCAGGACCAAGTTGTAGCTTAGTAATCCCCTCTAACATAGGAAAGGTATCAAACTCGGATATTTCGTTGTGCTCTACCTGACGCACAAACCGATGTTCTTGCATGATATCGGTGACTGACTTATTGACCATGCTGTTTCCGTACATATAGGTCGATATATTGCTTTGTCGGTACAATTTACCGATTAGCGGAATCATTCCCTCGGCTAGGGCTTCTCGATCTTTCCAGTCTTTAAAAAAATCATCAGGCAATGGTCTTTGTTGGTCGTCCATAGTTTCGTTCCTTAACGTCGTATATTTTTTTGATTATCCTGCAACCGATGAATACAGGCAACTAATCAAGCCGTAAACATCGCCAATAAAGATTATTTATTTAATTAATGGGCTTTGAACAGTAGAATGTTCCTAGCTTTTACAGGATCAAAAGAGACCTTACTAAATTCTATGACCATTTTTCATCAAGATCCTGCATTAAAACCGGGAAACAAACTGCGCTGGTCTGGGCTAGACTCAGCGGGAAAATCTCTTGCAGTCGCTGAGGCGGCTCTTAAGCACCAAGGATTGACGGTATTTGTTACTGAGTCGGCACAACAAGCTGCCGTGCAAAGTCGTGCCATAAAGTTTTTTGCCAACGAGAACGACTTACCCGTGCTCGTTTTCCCCGATTGGGAAACATTACCCTACGACATGTTCTCTCCACACCAAGACATTGTCTCAGCAAGACTTCAAACCCTAGCTAAGCTGCCCACCACTGATCAAGGTATTCTAATAGTTCCGATGACAACCTTGATGCATCGCACTGCACCCATTGATTTTGTCTCATCAAGAACATTTACCTATGCAATTGGTGACCAGCTTGATCGAACAAAACTGCAGGATCAGCTCAGTCGAGCCGGCTATAAGCGAGTAGAAACAGTTTTTGAGCACGGTGAGTTTGCTTTTCGTGGATCGATTATTGATATTTTCCCCATGGGAGTGAAAACGCCTTTTCGAATGGATCTTATGGATGATGACATTGAGTCTCTCCGGCTATTTGATGCTGAATCTCAGCGCACTCTTGAAAATATTAATCAAATAGAGCTGCTTCCCGCACGGGAATTTCCGATGGACAAGCAGGCCACCAACCAATTTTTAAATAATTGGCATGAAATCTTTGACCATGACCCCTCTAACTGTCCCGTCTACCGAGATATAAAAGAGGGTATCGCTCCGCAAGGCATTGAGTACTATCTAAGTCTTTTTTTCGAGCATACTGCGACTTTATTTGATTACTTACCGAGCAATTTACTGTTATTTACAGATGAGGGCATCGATGTCGCTGCAGAACAATTTTGGGCCGACATCAACTACCGTTACGACGAATATAGTGTTGACCCCGAGCGGCCGATTCTAAAACCGAGTGAGTTATTTTTACCCGTAGCGCAGGTTTTTCAAGAAATTAAAAAACTACCGCGCACGATTCTAGAAAACCAAGACACAACGACGGTAGATGTTGCATCAAAGCGCAGTATTATTGCCGTCCCAGATGTCTCAGTCAACGCCAAGCAAACCAGTCCACTGTTAAAGTTACAGGCCTTTTTACTCGACAACTCCAGTAATGATGAGCCCCTCCGCATTCTATTTTGCGCTGAATCTTCGGGTCGGCGCGAGGTATTAATCGATCTGTTAAAAACGATCAAGGTCAATCCAAAAGAAGTCAGTGGTTGGCAAGAGTTTTTAACCTCAAAGGACACTCACTGCATAACTACCTACGCGCTTGACCAAGGACTAAATGCGCCTAGTGCGAATATTTGTCTGATTACTGAGGGTGAGCTTTTTGGTCAGCAAGTAATGCAGCGTCGCCGGCGATCAAAAGCCTCGGAGTCTCCTGATTATGTATTTAAGAGTCTTGCAGAATTAAAAATTAATGCCCCCGTAGTGCACATTGAGCATGGCGTTGGCCGCTACCAAGGCTTGATTACTTTAGCCGTCGACAAAACTGTGCAAGAGTTTTTAATGCTCAGCTATGCCAATGATGCCAAGCTCTATGTTCCAGTCTCATCACTGCATTTAATTAGTCGTTTCGGTGGCGGCGATCAAGTCTCCGCTCCACTCAACCATTTAGGCAGTGATCGGTGGGAGAAAGCTAAGCAAAAAGCGGCTAAACAAGTGCGTGACACCGCGGTTGAATTACTCGACATCTATTCTAGACGAGCTTCTCGGCAGGGTTTTGCTTGTGAGGCAAACGAGCAAGATTACTTGTCATTTAGTGCCGACTTTGCTTTTGAAGAAACCGCTGATCAACAGGAGGCTATTGATGCTGTGAGGCGCGACTTACTGAGCCCACAACCTATGGATAGGCTAGTCTGCGGCGACGTAGGTTTTGGTAAAACCGAAGTGGCTATGAGGGCCGCATTCACCGTTGTAAGTAGCGGTAAACAAGTAGTCATCTTGGTACCCACTACTCTCCTTGCCCATCAACATTTAGAAAATTTTCGTGATCGTTTTTCGAATTGGCCAGTAACGGTCGGAGAATTATCTCGCTTTAAGACAGGCAAGGAGCAAGACCAAGTCATTGAGGGTGTCGAAGCTGGCAAAGTAGATATCCTTATCAGCACTCATAAGTTACTTCATACCAAGATTGATTTCAAAGACCTTGGTCTTATGATTATCGATGAAGAGCATCGTTTTGGTGTGAGACAAAAAGAAAAGATTAAGTCGTTGCGCAGTCAAGTTGATATTTTAACCATGACGGCAACCCCAATTCCGCGCACCCTAAACATGTCAATGCATAGTATTCGTGACCTTTCAATTATAGCGACGCCCCCCGCAAAGCGTCTTTCAGTAAAAACATTCGTCCGCAAACTAGAGTCTCGGCTTATTAGGGAAGCTATTCTTCGTGAAGTTCTGCGTGGCGGCCAAGTATACTTTTTACATAACGATGTGAAGAGTATTCAGCGAACCGCAGAAGAGATCGCCGAGCTTGTGCCAGAAGCGAGAATCAATGTAGCGCACGGGCAGATGCGCGAACGCAAACTTGAACAGGTGATGTCAGATTTTTACCATCAGCGCTTTAATGTGCTCGTTTGTACTACTATTATCGAGACCGGCATCGATATACCTAGCGCAAACACGATTTTAATTGAACGTGCGGACAAGTTTGGTTTGGCCCAGTTGCATCAACTTCGTGGGCGTGTTGGGCGCTCGCACCATCAGGCATATGCTTATCTGATGCTTCCCCAAGACAAAAAGATTACCGCCGATGCGACAAAAAGGTTGCATGCTATATCTGCTGCAGATCAGCTTGGCTCTGGTTTCACTCTTGCTACAAATGATATGGAAATAAGGGGCGCAGGAGAACTCTTAGGAGAAGAGCAAAGTGGTCATATACAAGCCATCGGCTTTACTTTGTATTTAGAAATGCTCGACCGAGCCGTTACAGCTGTTCGAAACGGTACCAAACTAGATTTCGATGCGGCTCTGGATCAAGGTGTTGAAGTCAATATGCATCTGCCCGCGCTGATTCCGGATGATTACCTACCGGACGTTAATATGCGCCTGACGCTATACAAGCGTTTAGCGGACTGTAAAACACCCTCTCATTTGCATGAACTGCAGGTAGAAATGATTGATAGATTTGGATTGTTACCTGAACCGGCTAAGGTACTTTTTCAGCTTGCTGAACTTAAGCAAATAGGTGAAAAGCTAGGTCTAAAGAAAATTGAAGCCGGCCCCAATGGAGGTAGATTACAATTTACTTCGACGACTCCAGTGGAACCGATCACCATTATTAAAATGGTCCAGAAAGAACCCGACACTTTCCGCTTGCAAAGCAATGACCAACTGAGTTTCACTATGCCTATGGATGATGCCAAGCAACGCTTTGAAACGGTCAATAATATTCTCGGTAGACTGTTGCCGGTAACATAACTTAAGGACTAAACGGATCTTTAGACGTTTAACATTAATCGGACTGACGATGATTTTCCATAAAGGTGAACAGCACAGACTAAAACGTCCATTACTAGCAATTAGCTTGCTAGCATCATTGTCTGTGTCAGTCTCTCTGTACTCTCAAGAAGTTAATGATGAAACGTTAATCGTACCGCCTGAAAATTGGTATCAAGTGGAAGTTATTCTTTTCACTCAGGATGCTAATACATCTGGAGAGTTGCCTCCTAAAGAGTACCAGTTAAATTTCCCTGACAACCTAGTGGAACTAGTCGATACAAAAGCGCGTGCTGATGAAGAAGCGTTAGCCATTGAAGGGGCTTTAATGCCTGATATCGATGAATTGCCATTGCAAGACTATTTCCCGTTTGCTGAGCTCATCCCTCTAATTGAAATGCAAGATCCGGCTGATGATTCAGTAATTTTTGATACTGAAATGCCTTTAAATATTGACAGTTCTGAGGACTGGTTGGACACCCTAACCCCTCCATTAGAAGCTTATGTGCCTGAGTATGAAAAACCTTTTGAACTCTTAAACAGCAGCGAGCGTAATCTAAATGATAGTGCGCGCATGCTGGGCCGACGATCGTATAATGTTATCTTTCATGAGGCGTGGCGATTTGTCGCCGATGAGAACAGTCAAGATCCATGGCTAATTGTCAGTAGTGGGAAAAAGGTTGATGATCGAGCTGAGATTGAAGGTGGCTTAAGATTTTATAAGGCTCGTTTTTTACATTTTGAAACAAATCTATGGCGTCTTAACTTCGATGACCAAGAGTTTGTTGACGGTACAAACCTCATAACACTGCCAGATATGCCGATATCTAGTGTAGAAAAAGATCCTGATCTCTCATGGCGACTTGTTTTAGCTGAGGTAACGCCTGAACAGCAATACGCTGAGAACGAGATCATGACTCCAGAGGACGATGTCAATTCAACGGTAAATTTTGACACTGTAAGCCCCTCAACAGAGGCCAATAGCGGAAACGCTGGCGCATTAAACATATCACAACAGTTGGCTACCATTAATTTGGCCGATACGGTCTTGACTGCTCAGCCAGAGACTGCAGTTGTTGGCATTTCCGCTCTAGAGCTAACAGGTTACAACTACACCCTAGAACAATTTGATGCCACTCTTGAGCCCCTCGAAATAGAGCCTGTCGATGATAAAAAATATGCCGTTAGTGCCGTCTGGCCGATAAACCAGTCAAAACGTATCGAAGAAGCGAAGGTCTACTATCTAGATCACCCTGAGTTGGGGATTATGTTGACAATCAAAAGCTATGACCCTGAGCCAATCAACCCGAAGCCGACTATAGCCGACGACTCTATTTTACCTCTAATAGAGTAATCACAAATCGTGGGGGGAAAGTCCTAGTACGATTTGCTCTGATCTACAAAAATTAACTGGTCGGTATTAAACCCTAATTCAGATGCGCGCTGCACAAAATGTGAAATCAGTTCATTACTGACCGTCGGCGTGCGCGCGAGTAACCACAAATAGTCGGTGTTCATCCCGGAAATAAAGGCGTACTGGTAGTTAGTAGTGTCTAATTCAAAAATAATATAAGACCCGTAGAATGGTCCAAAGAATGAAACCTTGAGATGGCCTACATCCGACGAATCAACAAAGTAAGCTTTTCCCTCAGCCTCACCCCACTCCTGTGAATCTTCTTTAAACCCTTTATTTAGGACCTTTACTCCACCATCACTGCGCATAGAGTAGGTCGCTGTGACCGAACTCATACCTCGCTCGAATGAATGGTCCAAACGTGCTATCTCATACCATTTACCAAGATACGCGGGTAACTGAAAGGTTTTTACCGGATAGACGCCCTCAGGGGATCCTGTGCAGCCAAATAGACTAAGACTCGCCAGTAGAACAATAAAAAAGTACTTATTCATCAATTATTGACCTTTTAACTGCAGCGCCTCAGGCAACGTTTCCAGATGAATAGTTGATGTTGGAAAGGCAACTTCGGCACCATTAGATTCAATGACCGCAGCCACTTGTAGAAGCACATCTTGTTTAATCTTATGGAACTCTACCCAATGGGTCGTTTTTGTAAACGTATAGATAAAAAAGTCCAGAGAGCTTGCCGAGAACTGGTTAAAGTTAACGATCATGGTCTGCTTGCTATCAATCTCTTCATGCTGCAACAGCATCTCTGTCACCTGCTCAATAATGGTCGCCATTACTGATAAATCTGAATAGCGAACACCAATAGTTTCGTAAATACGTCTATTGGTCATCCGCGAAGGATTCTCAACCGAGATATTCGCAAACACCCCATTGGGAATGTACAGCGGTCGTTTATCAAAGGTGCGAATTCGCGTCAGCCTCCAACCTACATCCTCTACCGTACCTTCAATCTCTTTATCTGGAGACCGGACCCAATCGCCGACTGAGAACGGGCGATCTAGGTAAATCATTAATCCACCAAAAAAGTTTGCTAACAAATCTTTAGCCGCAAAACCTACGGCAAGGCCTCCAACACCACCGAAAGCAATCAAATGATCAATGTCATACCCAAACAGCTGCATGCCAATAAGCAGTGCGGTAATAATAACTGAGGCCCTTAAAAGCTTAGCTACCGCTTTGACCGTAGTAGGGTCCACGGGATCGGAAATGAATTCAGGATTAATCAAATTATGCTCAGCACGCTTGATAAATTTGTTTAAAAACAGAGCGCCAAGAACAATAAACGCCAAGCGATTTATCGGATCAATCCAAGATTGCAAGGGTGAACCCATTTTCTCCGCGGCAACCGCGGCGGCAAAATTAATACCAAGTATCCATACCAACCACACCAATGGCTGTCTGCATGACGTAACTAAAGCATCATCCCAAACCGTTTTAGTTTTAGCGGCGCGTTCCTCTAGTCGATCAATCACTCGATTGAGGATATAGCCTAGAGTCAGAACCGCCAGAACAATTAAAAATAACTGCACAATCCAGACAAACTTTTCGCCAGTAAGGCTAACTAACCAATTTTGAACATCATTCATGAAAACATCCCAGCTTTTTCGTTATTTTTATGTCTTACCTACTGCACATCGTAAATCAACTACGCAAAGCTTGCGAGTTTCTCTATCACTGCTTTTCTGCGGCCTGACTGTTCGAGTTCGACCCAACTCACTTTTTTCATAGATCTCATCGACTCGATAAGCCCGGAGAGTGATATCTGTTCTTCTTCCATATAAGACAATACCTGCGCTACACCCCGGCGAGAATTACACACCAATATCATATCGCAGCCCGCTGCAAGTGCCCGTTTAGCCTTGTCAACGTAGCCTCCCGCAACATCGGCTCCCTTCATACTAAGGTCATCACTGAAGATAACGCCCCTAAACCCTAGCTGCTCCCTCAGTATTTGCTGCAGCCAAAACGAGGAGAAACCTACAGAATCTGCATCAATTGTAGGAAAGGTAATATGTGCTGGCATGATTCCAACCAACGTTTTCGCTAACGCATAAAACGGCTTCAAATCATGATTTCTAATCTGCTCCCAACTCCGATGATCAACAGGAGCCTCTAAATGACTATCAGCAACAATACCGCCATGCCCAGGGAAATGTTTACCTGTACTCGCCATACCGGCTTCTTGCATGCCTGCAATAAACGCAGTAGCTGCTGTTATCACTTTATTTGGCTGATCGGAAAAAGCACGATCGCCAATAATGGAGCTAGTCTCTCGATCAACATCCAAAACAGGTGCAAAGCTTATATCAACCCCACAGGCCAAAACCTCTGAGGCCATCAGCCAGCCCAACTCATGAGTCAGACTAATGCCGTTACTACCTTCACTTTCTATACAATCACCCACCCACTGCATCGACGGTATCTTAGTGAAACCTTGTCTAAAGCGCTGAACTCGCCCACCCTCCTGATCCACTGCTATTAAAAGGCTATTGGAACAGCGTCTGATCTCGGCAACTAAAATACACACCTGCGAACGGCTTTGAATATTCCGCGCAAATAATATAACCCCTCCAACCTGTGGATTAGCCAAAAGGTGACGATCCTCTGAGGTTAAGGAAAGACCTTCAACGTCAACCATTAGACGACCATATAATCTGTTAACACTATTTTTCAAGCGTGAATCCCTTTAAATAAATTATCACTGAAAATACTGGCATTATAGTTGTCGAAGCAAAACAACAAGACCATACAAGATTAGCTAGGGCCTTTGATTTTAATATCCTTAAATAGGGAACAGTACTTACATATAGGTAAAAATGATATGTAAGTTAGACCACAGAATTCGTGAGAGCCCTACTCTACAGATGTTTATACGCAGTTCCAAATTCTCAGACATGCTGGCCATGAAACCTAAAGCATCAAAAATAGATTAACTGTGTATATTTTAAAAAGACAGGGTATCTACAGTAATCTCCAAGAGAAATAAACTACGAAAAATACCGTCGATTTTGAATCATGTTACCAAAAAGTAAGCGCAGCTTTTCAACATTTCTGTTAGTTAAAGCTCCTTATAATGCTTCATTTTTATTAATAATCTGAAAAAACAATCTAATAGAACTTATAACTAAGAGATGGGTCTATACGATTGAGCATAGAAATACCTCTTACAACTTAGATAGGAAATATTAATGAATAAAACACGAGTGATAGTAAGTTTAATGGCAATGGCACTATTCACCACTGCGACTTCAGCAGATGAGCGCGATGGTGGCTGGGTTGCGGGAATGGGCTATACGTCTTTTTCAGAGAGCGAAGATAATGTTGATATAAGCGTCGGCGCAATATGGGGCTCTCTTGGGTACCAAATAAAAGCGACCGACAAATTTTACGTGACACCCGAAGTAAAAATTGGCAAAGGAATAGGTAGCGACACCATTATCTCAGGTTCCACACCAATTGATGTAGAACTCGACAGTTATTTAGCGGTATCGCTTCGAGGAGAATACGACTTTCAAAACGGAGCCTACCTTTTTGTGGCCCCAACTTATGCTAAAGGCGAATTTAATGTCAACGTTGGGTCTGACTTTGCAGAAAGTAGTTCATGGGAATTTGGCGCAGGAATCGGAGCCGGTTATAACTTTAGCGAAGGCAAAAAGGTTGAGGTTGCTTATGAGTCCTTCGACGGAACAGATATGATTAGCCTCGCAGTAAAATTTGATTTTTAAGTCATTTTTGGGCGCTCAGAGAGCGCCCAATTTTTTACCCTTAACACGTATATCATACCACCATAGTTTTAGCGCCAGTAATACCAAATCTCATGTAAACGTCCCAGTGGTAGATGGTACCGCGAAGCTTTAGTTCAGCCTACCAAAATAACACTATCGCCCCAAAAGGCGCGTGGAACCCAAACCAAAAATATGCGTCCATTTAAGAGACATCCAAGCACTATTATCAGGCTTATGCACTCAAATCAACCTTACCATCTTTGTTCCTGTTCTAAAGCAAACATACTAAGGCAATACTTTAACTAACGATATACAAAGGATAATCTGCTTGGATGTCCCCCGCCTAACCGCACAACTAAGAGAGCTTGCCAATTGCGTAATACTGTATATAATTACAGTCAAATACGGTGGAGATATACCATGGAAAGACTCACAGCGCGACAGCAACAGATATTTGATCTGATTCGAGATAATCTTGATGAAACAGGTTATCCGCCAACCAGAGCAGAGATTGCGCAAAAACTTGGTTTTAAATCACCTAATGCAGCCGAAGATCATCTTAGAGCTTTAGCACGAAAAGGTGTCATTGAGATGATTCCTGGAGCGTCACGAGGTATCCGTATAGTCGACCAGTATTTAGGTATTCCAATTATTGGACGAGTGGCTGCTGGTGAACCTATTTTGGCAGAGCAAAACATTGAGGATTATCAAGAAGTTCCATCGAGTACCTTTCATCCCAGCGCTGATTACTTTTTGCGCGTGCAGGGTCAAAGCATGGTGAATGTTGGCATTATGGATGGCGACTTACTTGCTGTACATCAGCAGCCAACAGCTGATAATCAGCAAATTATTGTCGCTAGAGTGGATGGTGAAGTCACTGTAAAACGACTTAAGAGAACGAAAAGTAAGCATGAAATTCATCTTCTGCCCGAAAACAGAGACTACTCACCTATTTTAGTAGATCTAAGAGCCCAAGACTTTGCTATTGAGGGTTTGGCAGTTGGGGTGGTCCGAGTATCTATGTGAACCGGCTTAATGGAGCGTTTGGTGCTTGTTTTCTTGCTCAGGTCCCGACGGTGCTCTGTCGTCATTGATCTCAAATACGGTCTGAATACCAGCATCCATCATACTTTTCGCGACGTCGACATGTTTACCACCAAGGTAGGCTAGGACCGAGGGTGAAAAGCTGATGCGAACCAAAGGTTCATCCGAACCAGATCGCTGTAAAGCAATTTCACCATCATCCAACACAACAAGTTCATATTCGGTAAAAGCCATATCTGTTTTCCTATAATATTTCAGTAGTGTACTAGTCACGGGCCAGACTGATTGTCACACGAAAATCGTCCGGCCGAGCACCCTCTTTTTGGGACACTAGACGCTATTTTGCACCCTTTTCTTCTGCCACCCATTTACCGCGATTGTAAAATGCACTCCAACCCGTTGGTTTTCCGTCATGTTCACTACGCACATATTGTTCTTTGGTTTTTCTACTGTATCTAATAACAGTTTCGTTACCATCAGGATCTGACGCAGGGGCCTTCAACAGAAACTGGTATTTAGGGTCTATTTGGCTCTTAAAGGGCAGAAGCTCATTGACCGTTGGCGCGCGAGTCTCTCTGTGCCGTGGAAATTGACTAGCGGCTAAAAATATACCCGATGCCCCGTCGCGAAGCACATAGTAATCCTCAACTTTAACACAACGTAACTCAGGCATCGCAATAGGATCTACCTTTGGGGGAGCAGCTTCTCCATTACGGAGTAATTTTCGTGTATTTTTACAGGGCTCCCCAGGTTTAGTTTCCCCGGTACAACCAAAGTACTTTCCAAACCGACCCGTCTTTAACTGCATTTCACTATGGCACTTATCACAGTCAATTATTGGCCCTTCGTACCCTTTGATAACATATTGGCCCGCTTCAATCTCATGGCCGATGCAATCAGGATTGTTACCACAGACATGAAGCTTTCGAGTCTCATCAAGCAGATAGCTGTCCATCGATGTATTACAGATACTACAACGGTGCTTGTTTAACAGCGACTTTGATTCAGCCTCATCATCTTCATCTATATTGACTGCCTCATCCCCTTCGGTGAGGTTTATCGTCTGTTTACAGCGTTCTTTAGGAGGAAGTGCATATCCTGAGCAACCCAGAAAAACACCTGTGCCGGCCGTTCTTATCATCATCGGACGATCACACAACACACACGCAATATCTGTTTGTGACGGAGTATTCGGGCGCATCCCCTGATCAGGTTCTTTGGCGGACTGAACTTGACCACTGAAATCCTTATAAAAATCGTTTAGAAGACTCTTCCAGTCCAAGGCGCCAGCCGCAACTTCATCCAGGCGCTCTTCCATGGTTGCTGTGAAGCTGTAATCCATAAGTTCCGTGAAACTCTCAGATAAACGATCAGTAACAATGTCACCAATTTTTTCAGCAAAAATACGCCTGTTTTCTATCTTCACATAACCACGATCTTGAATAGTGGAAATAATCGACGCATAGGTAGAAGGTCTGCCTATCCCTCGTTTCTCTAATTCCTTCACCAAAGCGGCTTCTGAGAAACGCGCCACTGGCTTTGTGAAATGTTGCTGCGGTATTAGCGTCAACATTGCCATTAGATCGTTTTTCTGAAGATCAGGTAACTCAATATCATCATCACCTTTTCGATTAAGAGGCATTATGGCCAAATAACCATCAAAGCGTGTCACTCTGCCCTTCGCCGTCAGTTCATAGTCACCAGCGGCAACGGTTATGGTCGTTGATGTGAATTCTGCGTTAGTCATCTGACACGCGATAAACTGCTGCCAAATCAATTGATAAAGTCTACTCGCATCTGCCTCCATGTCGCTAAGGCTGCCAGGAGCGATATCTACATTAGACGGTCGAATAGCCTCGTGAGCATCCTGAGCACCGGACTTACTACTGTAAATAATGGCTGCGTCTGGAAGATATTTATCACCGTGACGTAACTGGATGTATTCTCGGCACGCAGCGACAGCGTCTGCACTCAAGTTGGTAGAGTCGGTACGCATATAGGTGATGTAACCACCCTCATACAACCGCTGTGCCATCATCATTGTTTTCTTAACACCAAAACCAAGACGCGTACTTGCCGCCTGTTGCAAGGTCGAGGTAATAAATGGTGCAGAAGGCTTAGACTTGGTGGGCTTATCTTCTCGCTTTAGAACGGAATATTCAGCCGCTCTAAGTGAAGCCAACGCGATCTCAGCTTGTTCTTTGTTAACCGGCCTAAACGCCGATCCCTGATGACGTTTTACATCAAAGCGGATGTTAACCTTATCCTGTTCACCTTGATCCCTATTTTCAAGATCAGCCTGGACAGTCCAATACTCCTCGGGAATGAATGCGCGTATTTGGCGCTCACGCTCAACAATCATTTTAAGCGCGACCGATTGAACTCTACCGGCAGATAAACCTCTGCCAACTTTTTCCCATAGCAGAGGCGATACCATGAATCCTACGACACGATCAAGAAAACGTCTTGCTTGCTGAGCGTCAACACGATGAGTATTTAACGTTCCAGGCGCTTCAAAAGCACTACGTATTGCCTTCTTAGTAATTTCGTTAAACACGACCCGCTTGTACCGACTGTCATCACCACCAATCACCTGGGTAAGATGCCAGGCAATAGCCTCTCCCTCTCTATCCATATCCGTTGCGAGATAAACAGTGTCTGCATTTTTAGCTAATTTTTTTAGTTCAGCTACGACCTTCTCTTTACCAGGTAGCGTCGCATATTCGGCTTTCCAATTATTTTCTGGGTCAATACCCATACTATTAACTAATTGAGATTTAGCCTTTTTCTCACGATGGATAATTTTTTGCTCGGGTGACATTTTACGCGTCAAAGCAGCCTGCTTAGCACGCTCTTTGGGATCACTAGGGATCCTATTAGCGCCCGTTGGCAAATCTCTAATATGGCCAACCGACGATTTAACAATAAAGTCGTCTCCCAAATAACGATTGATCGTTTTCGCCTTGGCTGGGGATTCTACTATGACTAACGATTTTCCCATGAGGGTTGTTTTTCCTTATTGTGGCATCAATTTTTGACAGCGATGCTCAATACTGCGTTTATTTTTGATCAAATGAACCTTTAGTTCGCATATATACTTGCTACACGCCCCTGCGGTCAACAATTATTTTCAGCATGAAGTTTTAATCGCGTTAAATTCTTAGCAATTTGCCCGAGCTGTTCTTCATCACCTCGCTCATCCCAAATAACCCCGACACTACTATTATCCATCATTGCCGCAGATACTCCGACCGGCATATCCTGGAGAATACCTCCAAGAACCTCACTCCAACTGTCATCTGCTTGCTTATTAAACCATTGCCACCCCTCCCAGCCAGAGGCCCAACCGCGCCCACTAAACCGATGGATAACCCAATCATGACAAGGGGTCTCTTGCTGATACCGCATCTTGTAGCATATGCAGCTAAGACCACCCTCACCTTCGCGCGCCTCAGGTCTTCGATGCAAAGCCACTTGAAGATTAAAAGTCGCTGCCACACTGCGTAAATGGCTAATACGTTTTTGATGCGGAGACTGCTTAAACCACATTAATGGTGAGAGAACCACCGCAACGGCAAAAATAATTACCAACCAAGTCATCTACCATTACTCTTTATAAAGAAGAAATAAAATTTGCGTTCAAAACGCTAAATGTAGAATACTACTCGTAATCGTCCATAGAGGTACACCACTATGTCATCGTACAGCCACATTCTAGTCGGCCTAGACTTATCCACGGAGTCTCAGCAAGTCATAAATCGAGTGAAATTTCTATTCACCGACTCTGACACTAAAATATCTCTTTGCCATATTCTCGAACCACTCGCTTTTACGTACGGAGGTGATATTCCTGTAGATCTATCTGATGTTCAAACTCAGCTAAAAGATCAAGCTGTAGAACGTCTGGCGCAATATGGTTCACAACTTAATATTGGGAGCGATGATCAGCATGTGATCCTTGGTCATCCAGCCCAAGAGATGCACACCATGGCAACCAATGAGAATATCGGACTAATTGTCGTTGGTAGTCATGGGAGACATGGCCTGTCACTTATTTTTGGCTCGACCAGTAACTCGGTTTTGCACGGCGCTACTTGCGACGTTTTGGCCGTACGAATTATCGAGCCGTAACGGACAATAAGTTATCCGCAGGTAGATTATTTCAGTGGGAAATACTTTAAAATATCGGCTGATATTCAACGGGCTCTAAGCCATGCTAATAGACATTGGCGTCAATCTATCCAATTCGAGGTTCGAGGATGATATCGAATCGATTTTGATCCGCGCTCAGGAATCAAAGGTAACCAAAATAATTCTCACCGGTACGTCCATCGAAGAGACTGAGATGGTTATTGCGTTGTGTGAGAGGTATCAAAATCAATTCCCCAGTATGCTTTATGCCACTGCAGGTATTCATCCGCATGAGGCGAAAAGCTTCAACGGGAGCGCTATTGAGACTCTTGAGGGGCTTGCCAAGCACTCTTGTGTGGTTGCCATTGGTGAAACTGGGCTTGATTTTAATCGTAATTTTTCACCCCAAAACACACAAGAAAAAGCATTTGAATCACAAATTGAATTGGCAGTGAATTGTAAATTACCACTTTTCTTACATGAGAGGGATGCCTCAAAGCGTCAATTGGAGATTTTGAAGTCATATCAGAATCACTTACCTAAAGCCGTAATTCACTGCTTTACTGGAGATAAAAAAACTCTTTTTAGTTACCTAGATCTCGATTTATACATCGGTATCACTGGATGGATATGCGACGAACGTCGGGGCCATGATTTACAAAATATTGTCAAAAACATTCCACTCAATCGACTAATGGTCGAAACTGACGCGCCTTATCTACTACCTAGAAATATGCCAGAGATACCCAAAAATCGGCGTAACGAACCAGCTAATCTAAACTATGTGGTCGCAGGTATCGCCGCTCATCGCGAGGAATCGGCCAACATTATTGCGGAAAGTTCAAGCGCGACGGCAGTGGCGTTTTTTAATTTAACCTAGCTATGCTCGTCAGCGACAAGGTCACCAAGCCTAACAATACCGTTACTTTTGATCAGTGCGCGAAGGCCTCCTTTGCCCACTAGTTCGGGTAAAATACTTGTTGCCAAACGCCGCTGCAAACTTGCGCATGGCTCACAGAGTCGAACGCCAAACATCTTGATGCCATTAACAGTAAAGTCTTTCCCTTCAAGATCGTTTAGCCTAACGCCCTTAGTCACCAAATTCCGTCGAAAATCACTCTCATGAAATTTATTACCAGTCTCCCGATTAAAAGCATCGATAACTTCAGACTCTATTAAGGTTATTTCAAAATCTGGCTGCCCTCTATAAGTAGATCTATTATTGCCCGTCTTAGAGAAATAACGATCGCCTTCAATTCCTTTTCCCGCTTTAATAGAAACGCTATTATGACCAGACATTGGGCCACCATTAGCGCTGGCAATATAGATCCCAGAGACAATTTTCTCACTCATACTTAAGTTTCCTTTATATAGCCAATACTCAATCGATTGACTGGGTCATTGCACGCACTTAAAGTACCAAAATTAACAACGTCAGACTATTAATTTTTATGGCTAAAAAGCACATGATCATAAACCACACAATTAAGTCTGTATTTATTAATAGAAACCTCCCAACGCTTATGAACACAAAGAAAGTTATCTTTTGTTACAAAAAACTTATAATGATGTCTAGCCAGTTATTTAATAACGGCAATTAAATTGTAGTAAACATGGAGAAAGTAGATGAGTTCATCAACAAATCCTGTAGCAGTTATCACTGGCGGCAGCAGAGGGGTAGGAAAAGCCACTGCACTGCTTTTGGCTTCTAAGGGCTGGAATGTAACCATAACGTGCACAAACTCCGCCAAAGACGCCGCAACGGTGGTGGAGCAGTGCCAAGCACTTGGTGTTGAGGCCCTGTCAGTAGTCGCTGATGTGTCGAGCAATCAGGATTGTCTTGATACCGTAGAGCAGTCCATTCAGAAATGGGGGCGTATCGACTGCTTAATTAACAATGCAGGAACAACAAAGTTTGCCTTTGACCATGGCGACTTAGACGCCATAGATGCTGAAGACTTTTTACACATCTACAAGGTAAATGTGGTGGGTCCATTCCAAATGGTCAAAGCTTCTCGGCACTATTTGACTAAAAGCCCTAACCCTTGTGTGGTCAATGTCTCATCAATTGCGGGCATTAAAGGTATTGGTAGTAGCATCGCTTATGCATCTTCAAAAGGTGCACTAAATACAATGACAAAGTCGATGGCTCGAAACCTTGGGCCGATAAGAGTTAATGCCGTCTGTCCAGGCTTTATTCAAGGTGACTGGTTAAGAAAGGGACTTGGGAGTGAAACCTATGATAGAGCATTGGCTAACATTGAAAATACCACGCCACTGGGTTTAGCCGTTACAGCCGATCAGGTAGCCGAGTGTATTTACAATCTTATGGCACTATCGACCGTCGTAACAGGTGAAACAATACTGTTAGACGGCGGATATCATCTTACTGTCTAGTC
>ENA-ORXF01000231-ORXF01000231.1-marine-metagenome-genome-assembly--contig:-NODE-231-length-42700-cov-7.745020_pt1 | contig 42700 bp, 55 predicted proteins | sample MGYA00237864_ERZ511476 | MGnify/ENA primary metagenome ERZ511476 (study PRJEB26306, sample SAMN06343908) | marine metagenome | isolation source: coastal waters | place: Atlantic Ocean: West Antarctic...
AATGACAATTATCCAAGCGTTGATACTGGTAAGTATGCAGGAATGATAGGAGTTGGCGGCCTTGTGCTGGCAAGGATCCCTGAAGAAATCGCAAAGTCGCGTGAAGCGTACTTTAACAACTTAACTGCGGAAAGAAATGAAGCAGTGAATAACGATCTCATGAAGGAACAGCATCCAAGTATGCCGATCAATAATGATCGACAGACTCGTGTAACTTTTGGTGGTTCAAAAGACTAAAATTTTTTAGGAATTTTTACCCATCATTTTAATCAACTAACCCTTTAAGGAGGAAAACAATATGGCTAATCAAGATGCCGCATTTGGTTTCAGAGCAATGGGAAAACTAGGTAGTAGTGTTAATAACATGGCTACAAGTGAATACAAAATAGCAGACAACGCTAACCTCGCTTTATTTCAAGGTATGATTGTCGGTAATGCTAGTGGTGTTATTACAGCAGGGACTGCAACTTTAGCAGCTAACCTTGGTGTTTTAAACGGTGTGTTCATAACTAAAGATCCATCAACTGGGAAACCAACTTTTAAAAATCAGTATTCACAGACTAATGTGGCTGCTGGTGAAACAATAACTGCGTTCGTATACGACGATCCTAATACTCTGTTTGAAGTACAAGCAGGTGGAGTTCTAGCACAGGCAGCACAAGGAAATAATATTGACTCAGCAGGAGTAGCAGGAAGTGCCATTAATGGCAGATCCACATCTACTACGGCTTCGTCGGTTACAGGTTCTGGTGCTACAGCACAGTGGAGAATTATTAGACCGTCTTCGGACCCAGAAAACAATGACATCGCCTTAGCGAATTGTAATTATGTAGTTAAATTTAACGAGCATCTTTACCTTACGACTACTGGTGGTGACGCATAATAGCAGGAGGAATATATGGCTATATCAAGAGGACAACTAGCAAAAGAGCTAGAGCCAGGTCTGAATGCATTATTCGGACTTGAGTACAAAAACTACGAGAATCAACATTTGGAGATTTTCGACAAGGAATCATCTGACAGAGCTTTTGAAGAAGAAGTAATGTTAAGTGGTTTCGGATCTGCTGGAGTTAAGCAAGAAGGATCTGCTATCGGTTATGACGATGCGCAAGAGACTTTCACTGCACGTTACACTCATGAGACAATTGCTCTCGCTTTTTCTATTACAGAAGAAGCAATTGAGGATAACTTGTATGACAGCCTTGGTTCACGTTATACCAAAGCACTTGCAAGATCTATGGCAACAACAAAACAAGTTAAAGCTGCAAACGTACTAAACAACGGTTTTAACTCTGCTTTTAAAGGCGGTGATGGTAAAGAGCTTTTTGCTACTGACCACCCAACTTTAAATGGCACAGTTAAAAACGAACTTAGCACGGCTGCCGACCTTAACGAGACATCTTTAGAGCAATCATTAATTGATATTGCTGACATGAAAGATGAAAGAGGCTTGAAAATTGCTGCAAGAGGAGTAAAAATGATTATTCCTTCTGCTCTACAATTTACAGCTGAAAGACTGATGAAGTCTTCTCTAAGAACCGGTACTGCAGATAATGATACTAATGCAATCAAATCAATGGGGATGATTCCTCAAGGTTATGTAGTGAATAACTACCTAACTGATACTGACGCATTCTTTATCAAGACTGATGTTCCTAATGGAATGAAATACTTTGAAAGAGCAGCTTTAAAAACTGCTATGGAAGGTGATTTCGATACAGGTAACATGAGATACAAAGCTAGAGAAAGATACAGCTTCGGCTTTTCTGACTTCAGAGGTATCTTTGGATCACCAGGAACTGCTTAATTCTTAATTAAGTAACCTAATTTAAAGGGGGCTTCGGCCCCCTTTTTATTTGCATATTGCTATTTAAAAGCGTATAATCCAAACACTGCATATTTAATTTAGTTAATATAGACTCGTGCAGTAGACACTCTCAGGACTATGTTAACGGAAAAACGGAGAAACAATTATGGCAACAACAACTTTTAATGGTCCAGTAAGATCAGAAAAAGGCTTTCAAGTAGCAACTAAAAACACAGCTACAGGAGCTATTACAACTAGACAAAGTTCAGGCATGCCTGACCTAACTGGTTTATCAATCGCAGATGTAGGAACAGCAACTAATTTAACATTAGCGGCTAATACTATTTCAGTAATAAATTATACAGGTGCAGCAGCTGCAACTTGTACATTACCAGCAGCAACTCGAGGTTCAATTGTAGTTTACTGTCAATCAAAAGACACCACTGGTGGAACAGCTACATTAATTTTTGATGCAGCAGGTTCTGACGTTTGGGCAACTGGTTCAGTAATTGAATCAAGAGGTTCAAGTGAAGTAACTTTTGATACTTCTGCAGCGAATGAAACTAAAATGACTTTTACCCCAGCTAATGCAACAACTAACTTGTTAACTACTGGTGGACAAATTGTTTTCATTTGTTATGAACAAGGTACATGGCACATTGCAACAAAACTAGCAGCAGAAACTACTCAAGTTACTGGTGCATTTGTTTTCGCAGCATAATAAATAATAATTTTAGAGGGCCTAAGGGCCCTCTTAATTTAGGAGATAACAATGAGTTCAGACTTACAATCAAAATATTTTGCGCCAGTTACCGCTGCAGATCCAAATGGAATTTGTCAAGATCAAACAAATTCTAGTGGTGCAGCATTAAGTTTAAATGGCGCTTTACAATCTGCTAGTGCAACTATTCCTTTTGGAACAGGACAAGCACAAAAAATAACTATTGAAGGTAGTGGTAATAACGCCGGTATAACTTTCGCTATTGTTGGCACTGATTCAGATGGAGTAGCAAATGGTGAAACAATTACTGGACCAAACAATGCAACTGTCACTAGTGTAAATTTTTATCAAAAAATAGTGTCTATAACTTCAAGTGGTGCCGTAACCGGTAATGTTGAAGTAGGTAATGTTGGAACTGCTGTATTTACAGTTAACGTTGGTAGAACTAGATTAAAAGGTTTTACAGGAACTGGTGGCGATACTGCAGGTGACTTTATTTTTAGAAATGCATCAACAACTGGAACAGTTAAGTTTCAGCAAAGAATTTCAGGTGCTATTGAATCTGTTTCTTATTATATGCCTGAAGATGGTATTGTATTTAAAGATGGATTATACCTAGAGAGCGCTACTGACGTAGCAGACGGTATAAATATATTGTTCACAGGATAGGAGTCTAAATGGCAACTTCCGGTACTAATAATTTTGAAAGTACTTTTGTTTTAGACGAGGTATTTCAAGAGGCCTACGATCGTGTAGGTATTAAAGAAATTACAGGTTATCATTTAACTTCAGCTAGACGTTCTTTAAACATAATGTTGCAAGAATGGGCTAACCGAGGTTTACATCATTGGGAAATAGGTGATACCAGTATAGATTTAGTTGAAGGACAAGAAGAATATAAATTTTTTAGAAGCACTGCAGATGGCACAAGTGCTACAACTTTACCTACTAATGGTTTATACGGATTTGAAGATATTTTAGAAGCAACTTTTAGAACAGATAGAACTACTACTACTCAATCTGATTCTGCTATGAATAAAATTAATCGTTCTATTTATTCTGCGTTAGCTAACAAATTATCTAAAGGTACACCTAATCAATATTATGTACGTAAGTTTGCAGACTATGTTAGTGTAACTTTTTATCCAACCCCGGATGCAACTGCGGCGGCACAAAATGCCCATATATATTTTGTTAAAAGAATCCAAGATGCAGGAGCCTATACTAAGGAAGTAGACGTCCCTTACCAGTTTGTACCATGTATGGTATCAGGCTTAGCTTATTATTTATCACAAAAGTATAACCCACAATTAGTACAACAAACTAAGGCTTTATATGACGAAGAATTATTAAGAGCTTTAACTGAAGATGGTTCTTCAACTAGTACTTTTATAACACCGGCGATTAATTATTATGGCTAATTTTGCAAGAGGTAAAAACGCAAAAGCAATTTCTGATAGAAGTGGCATGGCTTTTCCATACAATGAAATGGTTAAAGAATGGAATGGTGCATTTGTACACTTTTCTGAATTTGAAGAAAAACACCCACAACTACAACCACGCGCTAGAATTAATGATCCACAAGGTTTAAAAAATGCTCGTCCAGCAAGAACAGAAAATCCGTCATTAAGATTGTTAGAGTTAAATCCATTTGAAACAAGAGTTGCTGGATCTGGAGACATAAATGTATTTGAACCAGGACACGACAGAACAACTGGCGACACGGTAAGATTTTATGGACCAGCTACAACTGGAACCGGAACTAATCCGCCAACTGATACAACAACTTTAGTTAGAAGCTATGGTTTACCATTAAGTTTTGATGGTGTTACCGGTGCTAACCTTGGTCGTGCTGCAGGCTACACTATTACTTTAGGTAGAAAAGATGCTAGCGGTAATATTAAAACTACGCCAGCAGATGAAGACACAAGAACAAATTTTTATCATTTTACAGTTGCAACAAACACTGCTACAACTGGAAGTATAAATGGTGGGGGCGATTTAATTTCATCGGGTCCCGTAACATTAGTAAGTTAGGATTATATGGCATTTACATTAACAACACTAAGAACTGCAATTAGAGATTATACTGAAGTAGATAGTAATGTACTAACTGACAGTATTCTTAATACCATTATTTTAAATGCTGAAGCTAGAATATTTAGAACCGTAGATGCTGATGCTAATAAGTTTTATGCAACTTCAGAAACGGTTATTGGAATTAGATATGTGACAGTGCCTACCGGCACGAGAATTATTAGGTCTATTCAAATCACTAATCCTACTACTTCTGATCAAGTATATTTGAAACAAGTAGATCAATCATTTTTAGCAGAATATGCTCCAGATTATGATAATGTTAGTGATAGAGGAATACCAAAATATTACGCACATTGGGACGAAGATAACTGGGTAGTGGCGCCAACGCCAGATGCAGCTTATTCTTTAACCATGGCTTATGTAAAACACCCAGAAACCATTACTACTAGTGAAGGTTCAAGTACTGATTTATCTACTTTTACCCCAGATTTATTATTATACGCATGTTTAGTTGAGACATTTAAATACTTGAAAGGTCCTGAAAATATGCTACAACTATATGAAGCTTCTTATGCAGAAGCGGTACAAACGTTTGCAGCCCAACAACAAGGGCGTAGACGCAGGGACGAATACAGAGATGGTGCAATACGTATCCCTATCCAATCACCATCACCATAAAAATTTTAAGGAGACAACAATATGGCAAATATTATACCTACAGCTTTTAAAACAAACCTTTTATCAGGCACACATGACTTTGCAAATGGCGGAAATAGTTTTAAATTAGCTTTGTATACCGCTAATCCGTACAGTGCTTCGTCTACAGTCTATCTTGCTGGAACCGGTAATGACGAAGTTAGTTCAACTAATACAAGTTATACTGCTGGTGGACAAACATTAGATAGTCAAGCGGTAGCAGCAACTAGTACAACAGCACACGTTGATTTTGCAGATGAAACTTTTTCATCAGTAACATTGACTGCGGCTTTTGCAGCTATTTATAATGACACTAATAGTGATAAACTTTGTTTGGTATTAGATTTTGGTGGAAATAAAACTGCAACTAACGGCGACTTCGTAGTGCAATTTCCAACACCTAATGCTACTGACGCTATTATTAGAATAGCATAAAGGATAAATAATGGCTTTAGTCTTAAACGACAGAGTAAGAGAAACTAGTACAACTACTAGCACAGGTGCAATGGCACTTGGTGGTGCAGTTGTTGGGTTTCAAACTTTTGCCGCAGGTGTTGGTAATTCCAATACTTGTTATTATGCTATTAGTTTACGAGGTGGTGCTGAATTTGAAACTGGTCTTGGTACCTTAGATGGTTCTTCAGCTAATTTAACTCGTACAACAGTATTCCAAAGTTCTAACAGTGATAATCCAGTTAGTTTTTCTGCAGGTACTAAAGATGTTTTTGTAACACTACCTGCTAGTAAAGCAGTATTTGAAGATGCTACAACTAACAATGTAACATTAGCTGCTGATTTATCAGTTGCTGACGATTTAACAGTATTAGGTGGTCTTATAGATTTTAAATCAAACAGTGGTTCACCTTCACAACTTAAATTTTATTGTGAGTCAAGTAATGCTCACGCACAAACATTAACGGCGCAAGTTCACTCTGTTGGAGCAACAAACACATTAACTTTACCAGCAGGTGGCAACTCAACATTAGTTTCTGAAACACAAACACAAACACTAACTAACAAAACATTAACTACTCCAGTATTAACCACACCTATTGCTAATGCCGGTATTCAATTAAAAAATGCTGCTACTAGTGCTGGGTTTTTAGAGTTTTTTGAAGATAGTGATAATGGTACTAATAAACTAACTTTAATTGGTCCCGCAGCTACAGCAGACGTAACACTAACACTACCGGCGGTAACAGACACATTAGCTGGTATAGCAGCAACACAAACACTAACTAACAAAACTTTAACTACTCCGGTGTTAACCACACCAATTGCTAATGCAGGTATTCAATTAAAAAACGGTACAACTTCAGCAGGTTTTTTAGAATTTTTTGAAGATAGTGACAATGGCACTAATAAAGTAACTTTAATTGGACCTGCTTCAACTGCGGACGTAACAGTAGTATTACCGGCTGCAGCAGATACATTAGTCGGTAAAGCAACAACAGACACATTAACTAATAAATCAATAGACTCTGATAACAACACAATCACTAATTTAGTTAACGCTGACATCAAAGCTAGTGCGGCAATTGCCTTTAGTAAAATGGCAAATTTAACTGCATCAAGAGCCCTAGTTTCTGACGGCAGTGGTGACGTTTCGGTAAGTGCTGTAACTAGCACCGAAGTTGGATATTTAGATGGTGTAACATCAGCAATACAGACACAAATAGACACTAAAACAACAGCAGGATTTGCAGTTGCGATGGCGATCGCACTGTGATATAAGGAGATATTATGGCACAAGATTTTGAATCAACCGGTATAGTAATTACCAACTCTGAGACTAACCTATTAACGGCTAACTCAGATGATGCTATTGTCGGACTTAGACTAGCAAATGTTTTAACTACTACAGTTACAATAGATGTTTACATTGACCTTAATGGCGCTGGTACAGATTTTTATATTATTAAAGGTGCTTCAATTCCACCCGCAGGTTCTTTAGAGTTAGTGTCCGGTGGGTCAAAAATAATTTTAAATAATGGTGATGTTGTTCGAGCACTTTGTGGCACTGCAAATGGAGTACATGCTTGGATCAGTAGAGTTGATGCAATAAGCACTTAAGGAGTAACTATTATGGCAATACAACAAGGAGGCGGTCCTTTCTATATTGGCACTGCTCCCGCATCAGAACAAATCCCTGAACACGATTCAGAAATTAATGCTAATCAAATAGTCGGTCATGCAGTTGTTGCTGGGCCTATTACTATTGCGGCAGTTGTAACTATCGAAGGGGTTATGGTGGTTATATAATGGCTGGTGTACAAATAGATGGTGTAAACAATAAGATTGATTTTGATGACGATTTAGATACATCGATCTCAGCTAATACCGATGATACTTTAGTCTTTGAAATAGCTGGAGCTACTGACTTCACTATGACGGCTAATACCTTTACGGCAGCTTCTGGCAGCACGATTGCTGCACAAGCCTTAACAGCTACTACAGTAACAGCAAGTGGTATTGTAACAGGCAGCGCTTTCACTGCAGGTTCTGCAGTCCTGGCTGAAGCGGAACTAGAATTATTAGATGGCTTAACCGCTGGTACAGCGATTGCTAGTAAAGTGGTTACCACGGATGCAAACATAGATTCAACGGGTATGCGTAACCTAACAATCTCTGGCGAGATTGATGCTGCAACAGGAGACTTTTCTGGAGCAATAGATGTGGCTGGCACAGCTAATTTAGATGTAGTGGATATAGATGGTGCAGTTGATATGGCATCTACCTTACAAGTAGACGGTGCTATAACTGGATCAAGTACTGTTACTGGTACTACCTTTAATAGTATTCCATTCTATAGTGCTGGTGGTAATTCAGTTTATACTCACGATGTTTCAGGTACAGACGATACTGCAGCTCAAAATGCGGGTTATGGATTTAGAGCTTTAGAAGCAATTACCACAGGTGACCACAATAGTGCGTTCGGATTTGGGGCTTTATTGGGAAATACAACTGGGGCTAGAAATGTAGCATTAGGTAGAGTAGCTTTAGAAGTTCCTGATACAGAGAATGACAATATAGCAATCGGTTATAATGCTATGGCTGGAGCAGTAGCTGGTGGAGAATTTAACGTAGCAATTGGTAGTAGCGTATTAGACGCTTTAACATCTGCAGATAACAACGTAGCTATTGGCCATGAAGCTGGTGGAGCCTTAACTACTGGCGGAGAAAATGTAATTATCGGATCCTTTGCAGTTAGTACAGGTGTTTTAACTGGTGCACAAAATGTTGTCATAGGTCGTTTAGCTGGTCAAGATTTAACTTCCGCAAGCAAAAGTACAATAGTAGGTTGGAGTGCTGCTAAAGAAGCAACTACTGCCGCTGAAAATACATATATTGGATATTTAGCCGCTGGTACAGGAGTAGGAACTTCTGCTTACAATGTTGCTGTTGGTAATCTTACGGCACAAGCCGCAACTAGTATGAGTGAATCAATTATGATTGGGCACAGTGCAGGAAATGATAATACAACAGGTAGTAATATTATTGCCATAGGTTATCAAGCATATGATGCTGCTGATACTGAAAACCACAATATGGCTATTGGAACAGGGGCACTAGGTGGAGCAATCAATGGTGGTGAACAAAATGTAGCTGTTGGTAACTATTCACTGGATGCTTTGACTTCTGCTGATGCTTGTACTGCAGTTGGCTATGAAGCTGGTAGTGCTGTTACCACAGGTGGAGTTAATACATTTGTAGGTCAACGGGCTGGTAAAGGTGTTACTGAAGGTTTTTCTAATGTATTGATTGGTGCAAATGCAGCAGAAGGTAATAGTGTTACTTTAACTACAGGTGACCAAAACACATTAGTTGGTAGAAATATTCAAACTACTAGTGCTGATACTAATATAGCAAATGGTTTGGGTTACTTTTTAAGTTGTGCAGGTGGTTATACAACACTTGGATCAAGTGGTTCTGATATAAGAGCCGCACACGGAAATGTTACTTGGGCTACTGTATCTGATAAAAGGTTTAAAAAGAATATAGAAACTTCTGATGCTGGACTTGCAGTTATTAATGACCTTAGACCAGTAACTTATAACTGGAAAACTATGGGTGAAATTCCTGAATGGTCAAAATGGTATGAAGAAGGTTCTGATGAACACTATAAGAACTCCAAACTTAATCACGGTTTTATAGCACAAGAAGTAAAAGCTGTCATTGATTCACATTCTGAATTAAAAGATGGTTTTGATATGTGGGATGAAAGATCTGACGGGCAACAAGAAGTCGGTGAAACAGCTATTGTGCCTATATTAGTAAAAGCCGTACAAGAGTTGTCGGCTACAGTTACAACTCTACAACAAGAAATACAAATCCTTAAGGAGGGTTTATAATATGACACACGCAAGTGATGCTACTAAAGCATGGGTAAAAGCAATCCCTAAAAAAAATGCTGATGGGCATGTAATGGAATGGTCTGTTGAATATAAATATACTAAGACTACTCATCCACATACCTTTAGTGGTAATGTTAAAATAGACACACCATCTAAAGCCCCTAGTGGTTACACTAAGGCTGAGATACTAGCTCTATTTGACGTAGCCCATTGGGACGATATGTACAATAAAAAGTACACCGTATGGACTGCTGATGCAGTAGTAGAAACTACTGATGGTTCTTTTGATGTTTCGACATTAAACGACAGCTAAAAGGAATAAACTATGGCTCTAGGTTTTGCATCATTTGGTGATTTAAGTTTTGGAGCCGCTGGAGATACCGAAAATTATGTTTTGGTTACCGGCAATGCGTTAACAGCTAGTGCTGGTAATACAACTATTAAAGGTTTTGTTGATGTAGGTGTAACAGGTAGTGCGGTTACTTCAGCAAGTGGCAGCGCCACAATTACTGCTGGATCTGTATTTACAGTAACCGGTAGTTCAGTTACAGTTTCTGCAGGCAATACCACCGAAGTTGGTAAAGCTGTAATAGTTTTAACTGGCAGTGGTTTAACCGCATCGGTTGGTCAAGTTATTGGCCGTGGTGGTTCGATCAATAGCGGTGGCACTAATACTGTAACCGCAGGTTCTGGTAGTGTAACTATTGTAGCAAAAGCAAAATTTCAAGTAACTGGTTCTCAAACGACTATAACTACTACTAGCGCTGGAGTTATTACGTGGAACGATATAATACCGGGCGCAACTAACACATGGACAGAAATAGCAGCATAGGATATAATTAATTATGGCATCATCATTCTCAACATCATTAAAACTAGAAAAAATGACTACTGGCGAAAAGGCTGGTCTTTGGGGTACAGTTACTAATACTAATTTAGATTTAGTCGAACAAGCCGTTGGTGGTTTTGTCGCTTTAAGTTTAGCGTCCGGCAATCAAACGGTTGCTATTAGTAATGGCGCAGCTTCAGATGGTCGTAATAAAGTTATTAAATTAACAGGTAGCTTAACCGCTAATAGAAGTTTAATCTTTCCAGATTCAACAGAAAAAACTTACATAGTTATAGATGCTACTACTCGAACTTCTAACCATTATACTATAACCATTAAGACAGCATCGGGCAGCGGGCTTACTATGCCGGTTGGTGCTAATATGTTTGTTATAGTTGATGGAACTAATGTAGTTAATGGTTTCGTAGAAAAAGGTTATCAGACTACAACCACAGCTTACACCGCTGTTAATGGTGATCAAATATTTGTTGACACTGCTTCTACTGCAGTGACTATAACACTACCAGCAAGTCCTGCCGTTGGTAATGAAGTACATTTTATAGATTCAAAATTAAGTTTTAATTCTAATAATTTAATTATTAATCGTAACAGTCAACCTATTAATGGCGCTACTTCAAACTTAACGGTAAGTGAAAACGGTGAATCTTTTACATTGGTTTATGCAAATTCCACTAAAGGTTGGATTTTTAAAACTAAGAAAGATTAAGGCGTTATAAATGGCTCTCCTTGACTTTAAAATTTTACCAGGAATAGATAAACAGAACACTACTAAAGGTGCAGAAAACCGTTGGGTAGATAGTAATAATATTAGGTTTCGTTATGGTCTACCAGAAAAAGTGGGTGGGTGGTCTTCGTTACTTAGTGATAGTATTGTTGGTGTAGTTCGTTCACAACATCCTTTTTTAGATATTACTGGCAATAGATATATTGCCCTTGGTACTGATAAATTTTTACTATTATATTTTGAAGGTCAATTATTTGATATTACACCTTTTGATACTGACCTACAACAAACCAGTGCAACCATAGCCACTATAAATACTAAAACAGCTATAACAATTACTACCTCATCAGCACATGGTTTAGCCGCAGAAGATATTATTGAACTTGATGCAGTAACAATGCCAAGTGGTACTGGCCTTAATGCTAATCTTTTTGAGAACAAAGTGTTTATGGTCAATACTGTACCTAGCGCAACTACTTTTACCATTACTTCATCGGCTGCAGCACAAGCAACTATTTCAACTGGTGGTTCAGCTACGGTAAATATATATGCAAAAGTTGGACCCCAAAAACAAACTTATGGTTATGGTTGGGGTGTTGGATCTTGGGGTGGAGACTTATCTACCGCTTTAACAAATACGTTATCTTCAGGTATTAATAATAGTGTAACTACTATTCCAGTCACATCTAACTCTGGCTTTCCTACTGCAGGTACTTTAGCCATTGCTAACGAATTAATTATTTATACTGGCAAAGGTACCAATACTATGACCAGTGCAACTAGAGGCGCTTTAGGTACCACTGCTGCAGCCCACAGTTCTGGTGCTACTGTTATCAATGCTACTGATTTTAGTGGTTGGGGCACAGCACTACCAGCTAACCAAACAACTTTAGAACCAGGTTTATGGTCCTTAGATAATTTTGGTGAAGTGCTTATAGCAACAATTGCTAATGGTGCTACCTTTACCTGGAACCCTTCAGCCGCGAGCCCTTTAACTATTAGAGCGGCCACTGCTACTACTGGTTTTGCAACTAGCAACAATCCCACAGCATCGAGGATCACGCTTATTTCACCTACCACTAGGTTTTTAATACACTTAGGTACAGAAACAACTATAGGTACTACCAGTAGTCAAGATGACATGTTTATTAGATTTTCGGCACAAGAAGAAATAAATAGCTATACTCCAACTTCAACTAACACTGCCGGTACTTTAAGAATTCAAGATGGTACTAAAATTATTGGAGCTTTAAAAGCTAAAGAATCTATTTTAATTTGGACCGATAATGCACTCTATTCAATGAAATTTATTGGAGCGCCTTTTATATTTGGTATAGAACAAGTTGGTACCAACTGTGGTTTAATTGGTAAAAATGCAGCAGTAGAAGTAGATGGGGTAGCTTATTGGATGAGTTCTAAAGGTTTCTTAATGTATGATGGTACGGTTAAAACTTTACCTTGTTCAGTAGAAGATGAGGTATTTGATAATATAGACACGACTAAAGGTCAACAAATGACTGCCGGTTTAAACAATTTGTTTTCGGAAATAACTTGGTGGTATCCAACAGACAATGATTTTAATAACAAAGCCGTAACCTATAATTATGCAGAGTCGGCTCAAGTTCCAGGTGGTATTTGGTCCTTATCTAATGAGCCACGTAGTTCATGGATGGATGCTAACATTTATCAAAAACCTTATGCAACTAAATTTGACACAACCTTAACTGGTACTTTTCCAGCAGTCTTAGGTGAGACAGGATTAGGTCAAACTAAATATTTTGAACATGAAATAGGTACCGATCAAACTAATGAAGATGGTTCAGTTACTCCGGTTACTTCTTTTATAACTTCATATGACTATGATTTAAATGTTCAAAACAGTGAAGGTGGCTTGTTTGTATCAGTTAGTAGATTTATACCTGACTTTAAAACATTAGTTGGTAACGCTGATGTTACTTTGGCTATTAAAGATTTTCCATCTAATACAGATACAACTTCGACATATAGTCCGTTTACTATAACTGCTGCAACAGAAAAGGTAGACACTAGAGCAAGAGGTAGATATGTTAACTTTAAAATTGAGAATACTGGTGTAGAACAAAGTTGGAGATTTGGAACTTTTCTCTTAGACGTAAAACCAGATGGAGCTAGATAATGAGTAAAATAATTGTTAGAGTACCAGAACCAAAAATTGAATACGATGTTAGTACACAAAGACAAATTAACAAAACTATTACTGGAATTGTAGATCAATTAAATTCTACGTTTCAGCAATCTTTAAAAGAAGAACAAGAACAAATAAACTGGTTTATAAATTAAATGGCCAATAGATATAAAGTTGCAAAAGCAGATTTAGTTAATACTAATGTAACTACTTTGTATACAGCTCCTGCTGCAACAGTAACAATAATAAAATCTATACTAGTATCAAATGATTCTTCTAGTGATGACACTATTACGGTAACAGTTACTAAAGCTAGTGCTGTAACAAGTTTATTTAAATTATATGCAGTAGATGCTTTGGGTACAGAAGAACTATTAAAACAACCATTGATTGTAGATGAGAGTGAGATTATAAAAGTAACGGCAGCAACAGCAAATAGATTACATGTTGTTATGTCATTTTTGGAAATAAGCAGAGACTAAGGAGGTCATATGCCAACATTTAAAGAACCAGGATCAATAGGCTATTTATACGAGGGTGACGTTAAAGTTGCTCAAGTTAAAGTTGATGCTGAAGTATTATTAAAGAACACTGTAACGGGCCAAGAATATGAGTCAGATGACCACGGTCAAACTGATGTAGACAACCCAGAAACAGAGACTAAACAAGAACACCTGTCACGCAGCGTCTATATTAAAGTTGCAAAAATGCCAGCAATTGGAGCAGAATCGGACTTGTAATTTATGGTAAAACGTAGTAAATTCAATAATCGTCTTCACCCAAGCCTAGGCACCTTGCTTAATATTATATTGTATAAGGTTATCCATGGGATTTTTTAGTAAAATTAAAAAGAAAATTAGGAAGGCAATACCTAAAGAGGCAGCACCCTTCTTACCGGCGCTGGCTTCTATTTTTGGTGGACCGATGATAGCAAGTATGTTTGGTGTTGGTGGTACAGGTATGTTGGGACAAGGTATAGGCGCGTTTCTTGCTGATGCTGGAACTCAAGAATTAACTAGTGACAGAACTCGATTAGAATCATCCTTAATGTCAGGTATTTTTGGAGCAGCTAGAAATGCTCCTATTGCTAAATCTTTAACGGGAGCCGATGGTAAATTATTAAAAGACGAGGCATATAAAACTGCTTTTGGAGATTTAGGTACTAAAGAAAAAATAATAGAAGGAGCTAGATCATTTGCTAGTGCTCCTCTTGACGAGCCTATTTCTATGGCAAGTGCTTCTACTATTGGTGTGCAAGCAGCACCAAAACTTGGTTATAATGAAGTGGAAAGATTTAGCCGAGACCTAGCGGCCCGTGCTGCAGAAAACGCTAGACAACAAGGTCTAAGCTATGAAGAGTCTTTAGCCTATGCACGTAGCTATTACTATGGTTCTAACCCAGAAGCCAGCGAAGCAGACTTTAATCAATTTATGTCCTACTATAATAGTGATTTAGAAAACCCTAGTTTAGCTAACGGTGGCCGTATTGGTTTTGCTGATGGTTCACAAAATTATAGTAACATGATTCCTGAAGATTACGCGGGTGATGTATATGGTGATAGAGACCGTGACAGTTTAAACATGACAGAGTTTTATAAAGAAAATCCAGAAACACAAGTTGGTACTTATATAAACGAGAACCGCTATAGCAGCGAAAAAATAGAAAAGTTAGAAACTAAATTAAATGAAATAATTGACATGCGTAAAAGAACTGCTGACAGAAGTAGAGATTCAGAAAACGATGGCGAAATTAGTTTAATGGAAAAATTATTAGATAAAGAAATAAATTCTTTATATGCTGACAGAACTATGGAAGATGTTAGAAAATCAGAAAGACAAAAACGTGATGAAATGAATGCTAGATTTGCAGCTGAGGCTGAACAAAAAGCACAAATGTTTCAAGACTATTATAGTGATTTAGGTAGATATGTTCGTCCAGGTAGAGCTATGGGTGGTATGATAAACCGACCTAATTTTAATTATGGTGGCGGGGTACAACCTCAACAACAACCTTCAGCAACTAACCTTGCCGGAATGGGACCTCTTGCGGGTCTTGGAGGTATTCTTGGAGGAGGTATGGATTCCAATATGATGATGCCAACTATACCAGGATATGGTGGTGGTAATTCCAATCAAAGTGGTATGGTAGGAAATATTATGAACGCAGTTAAAACTGGTTTAGATGGTGCTACCCAAGACATTCAAAGTAATGTAAGTAGTCAATTTAAACCTCAAGAAGTTTTAGTCCCTGCTAATAATAATGGTGGAGGAAATTTTCAACCAAGTGTTACCGGAGGTACTCTTCAAGAATTATTAGGTACTAATATGGGTATTATGGGTGGTGGACCTTTCTCTCAACTTCAAAGTATGTCTAACGGTGGCCGTATTGGCTATGCTAATGGTGGTATGCCGGATAGACCTAACTTTAATTATGGTAGTGGTAGACAAACACCACAAGGTGATCCGATTGCACCAAATATGCCACCAGGCATGCAAATGGATTTAAGACCCGGAGGTTTTATAGAACTTGGCACCGAGCCACGAGCAGATGATGTACCGGCAATGGTCGGAAAAGACGAGTTTGTCTTGAATGACAGAGCAGTTGCTGGTATAGGTAAAGCCTTAACCGGTAAAGCAGACCCAAGAGCTGGGGCTAGAGCTTTGTATGACCTACAAGAACAGATGGAGGCAACAGTTTAATGGCTGAAGAAATTACCAGAACCCGTCCCGCCGAATTTATCGAACAGGCCGGTAAAGTATATACAGATAAATTATTTGGTAGCAAAAATCAAGCTACTGGAGTTGTTACTCCAGGGGTTTTAGGCCAAGCAGTTGACACTAGTCAATTTGCACCCTCAGTTGCAGGGTTATCAGCTTTTCAAAAAGCTGGAATACAATCACAAGCAAACCAAGCAGGGCTTGGTAATGTATCTTATGACCCAACCACAGGATTAGCATCTGGCGTTGGTCAAGGTTCAGGCATAGGTGCCTTTCAACCTTTCTTAGATGAATCACAAAGATTAGCTGGAGTTGATCCAACTACAGGCCAAGTAACTGGTGCTGGCGTAACGTCAGCTATGGATCCGTATATGTCGCCATACCAACAACAAGTTATTGATGCCACTCAAGCATCTTATCAAAATCAACGAGCTCAAGGTAGACAATCTATTGCTGATTCAGCAATAGCTGCAGGCGCTTTTGGTGGTGGTCGTGAAGGGGTTCAACGTGGAGTGTATGATGCACAAACAACTTTAGGCGCAACACAAATGGAAGCAGATTTAAGAGCACAGAATTTTGCACAAGCACAAGCAGCATCACAAGCAGGTATGCAAAACCAACAAGGTTTAGCAACACTAGTTCCAGGATTACAACAACAACAGTCAGCACAGCTTATGGGCATGGGTCAGCAACAACAAGCATTAAGACAATCACAACTAGATGCACAAGCTACAGCTAATCGTGAAGCAGCTTACGAAGAGCAACAACGAATTGGTTTTGCTGGTCAGCAATTTGCGCCACTAATGGGTGGTATCGGTGCGTCAACTCAATACAGCACTTCACAAGCAACGCCACCTAGTACCTTACAAACTATCTTAGGTACTGGAACTGGTATCGCTGGTATCGCTGGTGCATTTAATAAAGGATTTGGATAATGAGTAAACCATTAAGAAGACCGATGTTTAGAATGGGTGGTTCGCCAAATACTAATAGTGGTATTATTTCTGGCTTTGCACAACCGAGACAAAATTATAAAAAAGGTGATGCTGTTGAAAAGTTTAGAACTGAGTCAGAAGATATTATGAGCGGTGCAACATATGATGTTGCTGAACCAAAATCTGGTTTAAGTGCTGCGGATTGGTTACGAATAGCAGCAGCAGGTGGCGAAATGCTTGGCGCTGAGGGTCGTGGCTCGGGTCTTAAAGGTACACTAGCAGCAGTTGGACCAGCTTTAAGTGGTTTAGGAAAAGATTTAGCAACCTCTGCTGATTCAAGAACGGATGCAAAAACAAAATATGACATGGGTCGAGCAGCTTTTGATCAAAGTCAAAGAGAAACTCAACTAGGTATAGCAGCAGCAGCTTACGAAGGTGGCGCTGCGCAAGAACTACAAGACAGTAAAGTATTTAAAATTGATCGTCAATTTGAAAAATATGATGAAATTGAAAAAGGATATATTGAATTATCAGCACAAATAAATAGCCTTGACCCTAGTGCTGGAAATTATGATTCAGAATTTGCTAGATTAAATAATTTAATAACTTTATCTATTAATAAAATGTATGGTGCTCTAGAATTAAATTTACCTAAAGACGCAGTGCTTGGTGATTTAAGTCAAATGACGTTAAATAGCCAAGCAGAAACAGAAACTTTGGGTGCGCTTGGTTTAGAGAATGTGCCTTTACCTAACGATACAAACTATGAAAAGTATTCAATAGAATTTTTTAGAAGAAAGAAAATTTTATTTGAGCAAGAAAAAAGAATACTACAAGGTACTGATCTTAGTGCTGAAAAAAAACGTGTTGAGGAAGCAGATGGTGGTCGTATTGGTTATGCTAATGGCAGCACTATGACTACTAACACTGGACCTTATGAGCCAGGTAGTGGTCCTAATCCTGATCCCGGTTCTCCACCTGTTATGCAAGCGCAAGCAAACACCGGATCTTCACCTTTATCTTTTGAAGAACTAAGGGCAAGATTACCAAGAGAAGTTTCTGATGATGTTATTAGATTAATTGCAACTAGCGAACAGGCTTTAATTGATTTTGCACAAATACAAACCCAAGAAGATATAGGAAGATTCAATCAAAGGTATAACGCTGATTTACAGCTGCCTGCACAGGTAGCTTAACTATGGCTGACACGCCAAAAAAAGAAGGCATACTTCAAACAATGGTTAGACCTTATGTGGAAACATATAAGGGTATGACTGATCCTGAATACAGATACGATAATTTTCCTACAACCTACGAAGACTATATAAATAAAATTGTAGTTAATGAAGATGGCATAAATAGAATTACGGGTAAAGACCGTGAGTTTTATCTTAACCACGAACCCACCCTTAACGAATTTATAAGACAAAAAAATATGCGCGCTGATCCAGCAATGGCGAGTAAGTTATCTGGTGAAAGTGGTTATGGTAGATTTAGTAGAGGCGCTACTAATGCGCTTGCAGATACCGCTCAACTAGCAGCTATCCTTCCTAATGATCTACCTGGTGAATTTCTTGACGATGTATTTACCATGGAAAACATTGGTAGGCTACGTCGAGACTATGTGGTTGACGAAGAGATGGCAGCAAAATTTGACATGACTGTAGATGAGGCTAATGCTTTTATAAGAAAACATGATCAGATGGCTAGCCTTGGTTATTTTGGAGCACTTGCAGCTTCGATGCCAATAGAAGATATTTTATTTAGAGCTGCAGGTAGTGGTCTAATGAAAGGTGGTGCGTTTGCCGGAAAAAAAACAGGAGAGTTATTAAGTGATTTAAAATATTTAGATGAACCAGATGCTGGTTCTTTGTTTTTAAATACAGCTAATACTAAACCTAGTAGTCTTGGTGCAGCTAGTACAAAAAAAATAAATACTTCTGAATTAAATAAATTATTATCAAATAAAATACCAAATTTTACACCAATAGACCCAAGAAAATTTGCACCTAGTCAAAACAAAATTAATCTTTATGAAAATTTAAAAACAATATTAAAACCCGTTTCAGACCCTAATAGAAAGATAGGTGTTTCTTACAAAGACCCTACGCAAAAAGATATTAAAAAAATAGAAGATATTTACAAAAACAGAGGACAATCACCCATTACTACAAAAACAGCAAATAATATAAATATATTAAGAACAAATAAAAAATTTAATGAGGCATTAAACTCCGGTAGATTACCTGACTACGCAGACTTTACTAATTTAGATATGACGGCGGCACAATTTAATAATGCGATACTTAGGGTTTTACAAAAAATAAACGGACAAAAAGTTTTAATTCCTCGTGATCAAACCGCTCGTATGGCAGGAACTTTTGTTGATGATCCTTTTGTAGGTTTAAGAAAAAATACAAAACAAGCAACAAAACTTTTAAACGAAATGGCTAATGCTCCTTTTAATTCTCCAGCCTCTAAAACTTTACGTACTTTTGCTGAAGATTTTATAAATCAAACTTTATCTAGACCTATCTCTTATCAAACATTAGTAAAAAAGGCTAGATCTAAACTTGGAACGAAAGGAGATGATCTTAGTTCTTTAGGAGTTCATGAGCCTGTAGCTTTATCAACTGGTTTTATTTATAAAATGCCTTCTTACACAAATTTTATAGTTCCTGTAACTAGACGAACAAATGAATTAATTTTACCACAACTACAAGGCAGATTGTCTGCGCAGATAGGCAAATATAAAAATGGTGACTTAACAAAAAAGGAATTTATTAAAATATATAATGAAATGTTAGATGCGGCTATAAAAAAGAATCCTGCAATAAAAGGTACTGTGGCTAAAGTTATGGATAGTAAAAAAGTTACAAGTTATTATGGTAAAAGTAATATTGAAAAATATAAAAATTTTGGAATGGATTTAGTTGGGGAAGCAGATGAAGCTGGTTTTGCTTTTGAAATACCAAAAAATAAAAATAATAAATTACCTTTAACTTTAGAAGAGTTTGTCCAGCAAGGCAACTCTATGGGTGGCACACCAATATCAAGAACTTTTTATGCTGACGGTGATAGAGTGCGAACTGATTATGATATTTTTAAAGAGTCGGACATTGATCCAATAAAACCTTCTACAATTCCTGGTACTATACAGTATGCTGTTGCACAAGCATTAAACCCAGTACAAAAAGATATTAGACAAATATATGAAGATAGGGTTTCAAAAATTTCATTGTTAACTGAACCTTATTATGACAATTTAAAGTTACAACAAAAAAATATGGAAAAAATTCTTACACAACAACTTAATCCAAAACAACCTACAAGATTTAAACTTTCTGAATTACCTTTATTAATAACACAAAACCCTGCTGTTACCCAAGCAACGGCAGGACCAAAAGTTCCTGCTCTAGAAATAATAGAATTTTTATATAATGGTATACGTAGTGGTACGGAAAATAATATTGAAATGGAAAAATATTTTCCAAAAACATATGATATGTATGAACGTGCTAAAGGAGCTGGTAAATATAAATATTCGTTTGGTGGTGTTCAAGAGACACCTAAAGAACAAGAATTTATAAGTATGATAAGTGAGTTTAACCGTGCACAAGCTAGTGGGGCTAAACGTTTAATGTTTAGTGTTGTTGACTTAGCTGCCGGTATTACTGATACTATTGTTAACGCCATAGACTATATACCTAGTAAAATTCAAGGCCAGAGTGTAATTAAAACAGAATTTACCGATGAGGTTAGACGTCAATTTTCAGAAGCAGATTTGTCTGAACCAGAAACATTTTTAGGTAAAATAGGATCAATTGCTATAGAATACGGTATACCAGGAAGCGCTGCTATTAAATTTACTAATGTATTAAGAAAATTAGTATCAACTAAAAAGTATAGTGCTTTTACTCATAAAACATATGGTAAAGGTTATAAACCCTTAATTACAGAAATATCTAATATTTCTAAACGTTCCGGTAGTTTAGGAGTTGCTTTTGGTATTGGTGATTTTATTGCGTCAGGTCCATATAATACTTTGTCTACTATGTTTGATGATCCTTTGTTAAGTTCTAAACTAGTAGGTAAATTAGAAAAAACAGATGACTTATCTGGTATAGATTTAGTTAAAGCTAACTTTAAAAACAGATTAAGGTTTGGTGCAGAGGGTGTTATGATAGGAGGTGTGTTTCCAATTGTAGGTCCGGCATTGGGTGCTATAGGTAAAAATGTTTTATTAAAACCTGCTTTAGCATTTGGTGGTGTAGGAGTTAAAGCTACTGGAGCTGTTTTAAAAGGTGGCACTTATCTTGCTGCTAATACCCCAGTGGTTAAAGACATTGGGCAAGGTTTGGCAAGGGGTGGTTTAGATGTAGCCTCATTATTAGGTAAAGATATTATTGCTAGAATAGGTGCTGGTGTATTAGGCGGTAAAGGAGCTTTTGCTGCGTCTTTTAAAAAAGGAGTTGCTGGTCAGTTACCTGATTATAAAGATTGGAGATTATTTGACGTTACTTCTAAAGACCCTTTAAAAAAAGGACTTAAAAAAGTTGATAATTTTTTAAAATGGTTTCGAGATAGTGGTAACCAAGCAGTTAATAAATTCTATTTAGATGGCGGTGCAGAGAGATATATTACTTCTAAATCTAAAGAAATTGAAAGTTATTTAGATGCTATACAAAAACGTTCTTATGACTTAGCTAAAGGTTTTGAAAATAGATACAATAAAAGTACTACTTCTCCAGCGGGAGAAAAATATTTTATGGACCAAGTTTTAGAATTTTTACAGGGTGGTTTAAAAAAATCACAACTACCTGAAGAGTTACAAGAATATGCTCAAGCTTTAAAAAATACATTTGATGATATTAAAAAAACATATGCATCTGAACTACCTATGGGCGGAGGTTTAAGGGAAAGTATAGAATCTAATTTAGATAAATATATGAGAATGTCTTTTGCTACTTTTAATAATGCAGCATACAAAGCTTCACCAGAAGTAGTAAATAACGCGGTAGATTTTATGGTTAATATAATTAGAAAGAATGAAGACTTAAGGGAGGTAGCTTTAAAAGGCAGTGACTTACCTGGTGAACAAGCAATTAGAAATTTTGCACAGCAAAATGTAGATAGTATTATTGCTTTAGGTAAAACAGAAGGCAGGGACCCTCTAGATGTTTTAAATAGAATTAATAAAGAGTTTGTTAGAAACGATGATATTATTATTAACACTGGAGAAGAACTACCAAAAGTTCTTAGAGAATTATTAGGTCAAGAAAATAATTTACGTAATTCTGTTATGACTACTGCAGGTAGTTTAGTAACGCAAACTTCTAATTTAAGATCGTGGCGCGAAACTGCTAAGCAAGGTTTACGTGATGGTTACTTATTTGAAACTAGAGCAGAAGCAACAGCGGCAGGAATAATTGAGCCTTTAAAAATAGGTAGGGTTCCTGGTCTTGGATTGTTAGAATCAGAAGCATTAACCTCTAAAGGTGGTCCGGTTGGTTTATATGGTTCTAAAGAAATGGTTAATACTTTTTTAGGTACCGGTGGTGTGTTGGATAGTTTATTACAAGTTGAAATGTATCAAGGCCTTATTGCCTATAAGGCAGCAGTGCAAACAGGTAAGACGGTATTCTCTCCTGCTACACAAACTCGTAATTTTTTAAGTGCAGGTGCTTTTCCTATGTTTAATGGTCATATTGGTGGGGGTGCTTCGGTAACAGATTCTTTTAAAATTATAATGGATGATATATTTGGTGCAGGTAAAACTGTTGATGAAGCTAGTTTAATAAAAAGAACTCAAAGAAAAGTTGAACTAGGTGTTTTAGATGAAAATATTGTAGCTTCAGAACTTAATGCAATTTTAGAAGATTTAAAAAAAGGTAGTTTTAAATCATTTAGAGATTTAGCAAAAGCTGCTAACAATTCTAAATTTTATAAACAAGCTACAAGAATATATGCAGGAGGTGATAACGTTTGGAAATGGTATGGCCATGAATTTTATATGTCACAATTAAAAGGCGTGTTTAAAAACTTTGATGAAATTTCTTCTTACCTGAAAAACACACATGGTGTTGATATAGGTACAAGAAATATAAATACCGGTAGTATTAAAACTTTTGAAGATGGTATAGAAGAAGCGGCTGCAATATTACTAAGAGAAACATACCCTACTTATAGTAAAGTACCTGAAGTAATTAAAGCATTAAGAAAATTACCTTTAGGTAATTTTGTATCTTTTACGGCTGAAATATTAAGAACTGGTTTTGCAACTAGTAGTATAGCTATGAAACATATTGCTTCGGATAATGTTGGTCTTAGAGAAATGGGTTACCGAAGTTTAGCGGGGCAAGCAATTACTTTAGGTGCCCTTAATCAAGGAGTACAAGGAATTGGATATGCTATGACTAATGTTACACAGACTAACGTAGATTCTTTTAAACAATTTTTTGCACCAGACTATATGAAAAACAGTACTTTAGTGCCTACTAGTAATATTAAAAATGGTGTTTTTACAGTGTTTGATTTATCTAGGTTTAATCCATACGACATACTTATTTCATCAGCTAATTCTTTAATGGCGTCTAATGAAAGAGCTAATGTAGATACTAATTTAGCTAATAAAAGAGAAGAATATTTAACTTTAATAGACCAAGGTATTGATCCTTCTTCTGAAGAAATGCAAGCTAGAAGAAAAGAATTAAAAAAATTAAAAATTTTTTATGATGCTAATAGAAAACTAGACCCTAGTAAAATACCAACAAATGTTTTTGAAAGTATGTTTAAAACAATTAGTCCTTTGTGGGATGCAACAACTGGAACTTTTTTAAGTATACCAATTGGTTTAGAGGCTTTTCAAGAAGCTAAAAATGGAAAAACCCGTGAAGGTAGTGTTATTTGGAATGAAGGTATGTTAGACAGTGAAAAGTTTGACAAAGCCATGGCACATTTTTTTACTACTATTGAACCTGGTATTGTTAGCACGGGTAAAAGAATCTTTAACGCATTACAAGGAGATGTATCTGGATCAGGGCAGCCTATAGAATTAAATTCTGAAATAATAAAACTACTTGGTGGATCGGATGTAAAAATAGATATACCAGCTAATTTTGATTATAAAATGGGAGAGTTTGCAAGAAGCTTAGTTCAACCTAAAATGGGTAGAGGCTTTTATAGTGCAAAAGATTGGCGACAAAGAGGACCAGAACAAATCGTAAAGGAATATAGAGTTCAAAATGAACAAGCTTTTAGGCAACAATATGAATTTTATAAAATGGTAAAAAACTTACGGGCAAATAGATTTATGACTGACGCTAAAATTATCACCGTTCTTTCTGGTCGTGGTTTATCAAAATTAACAGTTGGTGCAATTATGTCTGGTAGATATAGAGCTGTTTCTTGGGGCCGAGGCGGTCTTGAAGGTAGATATACCAAAATAAAAAGAAACGATCCTGATGCAAGAAGTTATGGTTTTTCTTATTTTCATCCATTTGGTGCTTTAGAGTCTCAAAAAAATAAATGGGATTATTTATCTTTTGAAAAATTTGAAGAACAAAATAAAAAACCTGAGCAACAATCTGCAGTAGAAGCTCCTGTTACAACGCAAGAAATATCTCAAGCGCCACCACCAGTAGCACCGCTGCCTGAATCAAAGCCAGTTGATGTAGCTGCAGCGCAACCAGCAGCAGGTGTAGTAGATCAAGCAACGGGATTGACATCTACGGAAAGTGCTTTATTAGATAGAGACGAACAACTTATTCGACAAAGACAGAGGGGAACTGTATAATGGAAATGGAACCTAAAACAGAACGCGAACATATAATTTCAATACAAGGACATATAACTGGGGTGAAAAGAGAAGTAGAAAACTTAAAGCAAGACGTTTTACATGTGCACAGAGACGTGGAGAAATTGGGTGGCAAGATAGATAAAATCTATTGGGTTGTTTTAACTACGGTGGGGGCCGTTGGTTTAATTGTTATTGAAGGATTAATAGGATTGTTATAATGAATTTATCAAATAATTTTACACTAAACGAATTAACTAAATCACAAACTGCAACTCGTAAAGGAATTCATAATGAACCTTCAACTGAGCATGTAGAGAATCTTATTCACCTAGCGAAAACTATCCTGCAACCAGTGCGCGAGCATTTTGGTAAGCCGGTTATGATATCCTCAGGCTATCGCAGCCCTACGTTGTGCGAGGCTATTGGTTCTTCGGTTAACTCACAACACGCCCGGGGTGAGGCTGCAGACTTTGAAATACATTCTGTAGATAACAAGGAGCTTGCAGCTTGGATAAGTACAAACTGTGACTTCGATCAATTGATATTAGAATTTTATGTTGATGGTGATCCCAACTCAGGTTGGGTACATTGCTCTAGTACGACGGGAAATTCGAGAAAACAAATACTGAAAGCAGAAAGAATAGCAGGCAAAGTAAATTATTCCCCGATTCTTTTTTAGATCCAATCTTTAAGATCTTCGCCCATAATTTCATTTGCAATATTTACCTTTTTCTTTAGTGCTGTTACGATACGTTCATCTATAGTCTTTTCTGCAATCAAATCCACGTAAGTAACACTGCCAGTTTGGCCGATACGATGCGCTCGATCTTCTGATTGGAGTCTTTTCTCTAGGTCGTATGAGTTAGAATAGTAAATCATAGTGTTAGCTGCAGTAAGGGTGATTCCATACCCTCCAGTCTGTGTGTTTCCAACAAAATAGCGTGTAGGGCCCTTAACGTCTTGAAATAGAGCAATTGCCTCTTGCCGGAGGGTAGTATCCACCCCGCCGTGATACTCTACTGTAGAGGCTTCTCCGTAAGCTTTTTTTAGAGCTTCGACTATTTTTCTGATGTCTTCTCTATATGTAGCCCAAATAATTACCTTGCCATCAGTTTCTTCTACAACATTCATAAGTTCATTTAATCTGTTGCTAGGTACCTGTCTAACAGTGCCGTCGTCAGCTTTAAAAGTGCCACAAGTGATCTGATGTAGTCGCATCATTTGTGTTAATGCATTTGCCGAGCTCATAACCTTACCTTCAATCATAGCAATCGCTGCTGACTTCATAGTAGCGTAAAGTTTTTTCTGTTCATCAGTTAGTTCTACATTTCTAGTAACAAATACTTTCTCTGGTAAATCTAAACAATCTTCTTTTAAAACTCTATAAGAAAAACTTTCTAATTTCTTAGCTAGTTCATCTAATCTTCTATAGCTACCTACAATTTGTACGCGGCGGCCACCAAAATTTCTGTCTAACATATGTGCATACCGGCTACGATAAGCATAGTAAGAGTCATAGCCTAAATGATAAGGGTCCAGGAATTTACATTGACTGAATAAGTCAAGGGGTGATTTCGTTACGGGTGAGCCAGTTAAGATTCTTCGATACGACGCTAGATTCCCTATTTTTAAAATACTTTTTGTGCGTTTAGCTGTCGGATTCTTGATTGTCGTTGATTCGTCAATTCCTAAAAGGGCTTTCCCTAAGAATATGTTAAGGAAACTATGCGCAAAGTCCAGACCTTTCTTTGTAGAAAATGCTTCTACGTTTATAATCAGTATCTTAAGGTCAGTTCCACCATCAAATAATGTATCAAGTTCTAGTTGTTTTTTTTTACTATTAGTTGGTTCCCATAATACTTTAGTGTGTTCTACATGGTCCGGCAAGTGCACTGGAATTTCTATATCAAACCAGTTTTTGTACACACCTTTAGGAGCCACGATTACTGCAGCTTTAATAGCACCTCGGTCATACAGCATAGCGATGTTATCAACAAGGACCTTGGACTTACCAGTACCCATTTCCATAAACAAAGCATAAGTTTTTTGAGCCCAGGACTTCTCTAAGGCTACCAATTGATGGTCGTATGGCTTAGTTTTAAACTTGTAATGTTTTATCATAAATTATCTTATATTCTTTCTTGACATATATATAATGATACTTATATTAAAAGTCAACTATAAAAATAGGAGAAAGAAAATGGAAGATAAACAAATCATTAATGTATTAGTTAACAAAATACAAAAATTAAATCAGGAAATTTTACAACAGGAACTTAATGTTGCTGGTAAAGAAATAGAGTTAGCAGCGGCTAATGAAAAAATAGATGCGTATGTAAGCAATATTACAAATGGGAAAGATAATGTCTACCCAGAAGAAGAACCAACAAACTAATCACTAGAAGGGTGGGAAGATGAAGAATAAAATATTCGAACTTTATAAACCAAAAAGTTTACAAGATTTTTTAGCGTTTCAAAAAGAGAACCCTAAAGAAACTTTTGTTTACGTACTACAGCACCCTCCTCAAAATATAAATATTTTGGGAGCGTCTGAGTTTGGTTATTTGGTAATTTGTTTACCACCTTTGTCACAAATAATATTTAGTTCTGGACCATTTATATTTAAAATGCAAAAGAACTTACGTGACTTTACATCTAAGGATTTTATTTTATGTACAGGTGACCCAGCTATTATCGGTTTATCAACAGCTATTGTCAGTGATCAAACTCAAGGACAATTTAATCTTTTGAAGTGGGACAAAAGAGAGAGAACTTACTACCCACTAACAATAGACTTATATCAGAAAGCAGAATAAAAATGAGTAATATAACATTAGAAGACTTAGAAGGTGATCAACAACAGTTGATTGAGAAGACAGACATACAAACATTAGCTACTTTTTGTCAAGAGTTACAAGGTATAGAGAACGATATAGATTCTTTAGAACAACAACTCAAAGCAAAAAAAGCAGCAGCAGACAAAATTTCTTCAGAGGTAATACCTAATTTGCTCGCAGAGCAAGGGTTAGTATCTTTGAAATTAGCTGACGGTTCAGGTGTAGAGGTTAAGAAAACCTATAGCTGTACTGTAAAAAAAGACTCAGTCGAATCAGCTTATAACTGGCTTCGTGAAAACGAACTTGGCGATCTTATTAAAAATGAGGTAGCCGTACAGTTCGGGAAGGGCGAAGATAACAAGGCAGAACAATTGTTAGGCCTTGCAGTGCAAGAGGGTTTTGAACCCTCGCAGAAGCAGAAGGTAGAACCTATGACTTTGAAAGCACTCTACCGGGAGCGTATTGAGTCCGGACTCGATATGCCCTCGGAATTCTTTCACACTTTTGTGAAAGATCAAACAAAAATAAGCCGGAAATCATGAACCAAGGAGAATAAAAAATGACTCAAGAAAAACAAGTAACTAAAAAAGAAAACTCAAGTATAGCTCTAGCAGGTATGTTTGAGGCAGATGCCAATGTAGGTATGGACAATATGTCAAGTGATGACTTTGCATTACCATTCCTAAGAATATTGGCACAACTATCCCCGGAAGTTAACAAACGGGATGCCAAATATGTTGAAGGCGCAGAAGCAGGTATGATATTTAATACCGTGACTAAAGTGGCATATGATGGTGAGAAGGGACTTAATGTAATACCGTGCCATTATAAGCGCGAGTACATTGAGTGGAGTGATAGAGGTGAAGGCTCTAGTGCTCCTGTTGCTATTCATTCAGTTGATAGTGGCATTATGACGGAAACAACTAGAAGCAGTGGTGATTATAAGGATAGGTTACCTAATGGTAACTATCTAGAAACCACAGCATCTTATTATGTTGTTACAGAAGATGTGCAAACGGCGTTGATCTCTATGAAATCTACACAATTAAAAGTTAGTAGATCATGGAACTCAATGATGAACAGTATCAAGCTTCAAGGCAAGAATGGTATGTTCACACCGGCTGCATATAGTCACGTGTATAACCTTAAAACAGTTCAACAATCAAATGACAAGGGAACTTGGTATGGTTGGGCTATTAATAAGGTGGGTCCAGTACAAGATAAAGATCTGTACGGGGCTGCTAAGAAGTTTGCTGAATCGTGTGCTAAAGGTACCGTGAAAGTAAAACATGGTGAAAGTGATACTAAGTCTAAAGACGACGTACCATTTTAATCATTACAACTGGTACCGAGCTATCCCCCCAGCTCGGTACCGAAGAGGGAGGATATCACATGACGACAGACAGAACAAGTTATCAGAAACAGTATTACCGCAAGCAAGTAATTAATAGTTTACGTAATACTATAAAAAATTTACGTGATAATAAGAAAAATTTTATGGACAGTCCCGAAGGGATTGAATATAAAAAAAGATTAATGAAAGAGTCTGGCTATCAGGCTGAATATAGAGAGAAGAATAAAGAAAAAATTAGAAAGTATCAGAAAGAGTATCATATAGAGTATGCAAAATTTTAGAAAGATTTTTGAAGGCAACAACAGTGCTTATGGCCAGTTAATTTTAACTGGTGAGACAACCGAAAAAGGTAAAGCCATAGGTAAGGCGTTTATTAAACGTGAATCAATACCAGATCAGCTATGGCAAGACCATTTAGATGGTAAGGACCCAGCACTTGGCGTTATACCCATAAACGAAAACAATGAGTGTCGTTGGGGGTGTGTTGATGTAGATGAATATAAATTAGACCACAAAAAACTAGCGGCCTCTATTAAGTCCCATAAATTCCCACTGGTAATGTTTAGATCAAAATCTGGTGGTGCACACTTATTTTTATTTACTTCTGAGTTTATTAGTGCAGCTTTAATGCAAGCAAAATTAAAAGTTATGTCAGGGGCATTGGGTTTTGAAGGATCAGAAATATTTCCAAAACAAACTGAGATATTAGCAGAACGTGGTGATACCGGAAACTTTTTAAACTTACCTTATCATGGTGGTATAAGAGGATTGCGTTATGCTATGGATGCAGAAGGCAAGGCTATTTCTTTAGAAGATTTTTGTAATACTTTTGATAAGTTAGCTTTAACAGAAGCACAGGTACATGAAATAGTTGTAACTAAAGAAGTTATAAAAAAGGTTGAAGCATTTAAAGATGGTCCACCTTGTTTAAATAAATTAGCGGCTGAAGGTTTTGGTGATGGTTCAAGAAATAATGGTTTATTTAATGTAGCTATATTTAGAAAGCAAGCTGATCCAGATACTTGGGAAGATAAAGTTATGGAAGACAATCAAAAGTATATGGATCCACCATTAAGTTTTCAAGAAGTAAAACAATTAATGGGTTCTATTGGTAAACGTGGTTACGATAAATACAGGTGTAAAGACCAGCCTATTTGTGGTGTATGCAATCCAGCTTTGTGTAGAACTAAAAAGTTTGGGGTTGGTTTTGAAGAAGAACAAATGCCAGAGCTAGAAACATTATCTAAAATGAACTCTAATCCACCACAATGGTTTTTAAACGTAGGTGGTAAACGAATAGAATTAAAAACTGAACAACTACACAATCCGAATTTATTTGCGATAGCAGTATTAGATCAAGCAAATGTTATCTCACCTATACCAAAAGCCAAAGATTGGCGTGAGATTTATTTAAAACCATTGATGTTAGGTTTACAGGAAACAGAACCATTAGAATCATTGAATCCTAAATTTCAAATTGAGAATCTATTGTATGACTACACTGTACACAGAGCTAAGGCTAGAACTAAAGATGACATACTTAATAAGACGGCTTGGACTGATGAAGGTTTTTCTTATTTTAGAATGGAAGACTTTTATGCATTTGCAAAACGTAATAATTGGGAGATGGATAAGACTAAAACTTATAATTTAATTACACAATTGAAAGAAATTTTTGTTGGTGAGATTAGAATGGAATTAAAAAACCAAACTCCACGAGTAGTTAAAATAAATTCTATGAAAGAAACTATGGCTGAAGTTAGTCAGGTACCTTATCAGGAGTCACCTTTTTAATGAAAACAATTATCTTAGGTCCACCAGGTACCGGTAAAACTACTACACTACTAAATTTAGTAGATCAGTTTATGAAGGCCGGGGTTGATCCAAAGCGTATTGGTTATTTTTCTTTTACTCGAAAAGCTGCACACGAAGCGGCTAGTCGGGCTGCAGAGAAATTTAATTTAGATGCAAAAGAAGATTTAATTTATTTTAGAACCCTACACTCACTAGCATTTAGATTGCTCGGTATAAAAAAAGAGCGTGTCATGAAGACGGAAGACTATAGAGAGTTTGGTTTGAAAGTTGGTATACCTATTAAGATGTCGTTTCACTCTGACAATGATGGGGTGTTTAATTCTGACAATGAATATTTACGATTGATTAATAAAGCTAGAGTAATGGAACGGGATTTAATGGATGTGTATGATGATAATAAACACACCTTAGATGTTGAACGTGACACATTATTTCTATTAAACCAAGAACTTACCCGTTTTAAAGAAGAGAAAGGTATGATTGATTATGACGATATGTTGGAGAACTTTACAACACAAGATGTCAGCCCAAGTTTTGATGTCTTGTTTATCGACGAAGCACAAGATTTATCTCCATTGCAATGGCGCATGGTTAGAAGTATGTGGGCCAAGTCCGACAAAACTTACATTGCTGGAGATGATGATCAAGCAATCTTTAAGTGGGCCGGCGCCGATGTTGATCATTTCATTGCCCTCCGCAATGATGTTGACGACGTTAGAGTTTTAGATCAATCGTATCGAATTCCAGGTGGACCTATACATGAACTATCACAAAAGATTATTGCTCAAGTAGAGAATCGCTATGATAAAGAATACAAACCACGGGATGAAATAGGTAGGTTACACAGGTATGCAGATATTGCACAAGTAGATATGTCATCTGGTGAATGGTTAGTGCTAACCCAAGCCCATCATTTTTTAGATCAGATAAATGAATTGTGTTATCAACAAGGTTGGTATTTTTCTTACAAAGGTAAACCTTCCGTTAATAAAAACTTATTAGCTGCCATACATGGTTGGGAACAATTGCGTAAAGGTGAAGATTTAGGGGCAATACAGTTAAAAAATATTTATTATTACTTAGGTGAAAATGTTACTAAAGGTTATCGCACCGCAAAAACATTAGATGCGGATTTAAAATATAACCTAGAGACATGCATATCGGCTCACGGTTTACAAACTGACAAGCCATGGCATGATTCGTTTGCTGGTTTAAATACTCGTATGGAAATGTACATTAGAAATATGCTAGCACAGAAAGAAAATATTTTTAGAGAACCAAGAATTATATTATCAACCATACATGGCGCCAAAGGAGGCGAAGCTGACAATGTTTTATTATTTCCTGACATTACTAAATCTGCTCTTGATCACAGTGATCGCGATGCAGATGAACTGCACCGGTTGTTTTATGTAGCAGTCACTCGTGCCAAGAAAGCATTGTACATTATAGAACCAAAAAATTATGAAAGGGCCTATCTATTATGAAATATAGAACACACAAAGCGAATTTAACAGAAAAAGAAAGTAAAGAAATTAAAAAATTATATGATTCTGGTATGAAAATATGTGATATTGGAAGAAAATTTAATAGAGCAAAGGAAACTATTGTATATCATACTTGGTCAAAAGAAAAAAGACTAGCAAAATTACTGCGGAACAAACAAGAAAGTAAAAAAAAAGGCAATAAAGCGCAGGTACAAAACATAGCTTATTTAAACACCGAAAATGGTTTTATAGTTAATAAGTACCACGATATACTTAAAAGTTATAAAAAAAAACAAGCTAGAGAAATTAATGCAGATAAAAAAATTGAATTAATAAGTCAGGAAGAATTTTTTGAGTTGTGGACACAACACAAAGCCAAGCAAGGTATAACTTGTGGTTACACCGGTGAGCCGCTTGTTATGCAAAGAAAGATAGCACCTAAAGTTGGTAGGAATAAACCCCCTAAAAACCAATTGTCAGTAGATTGTTTAGACCCTGAGATAGGTTACACTAAAGAAAACATTGTGTTTTGTAGTTGGGCATTTAACGATAGAAAAAATGCAGTGAAAATAAAGGACTGTTATTTAATAATTAAAATGCATGAAGAGAGAAATAAAAATGAAAAATAAATTTGGAATACCAGAGTTTACTAAAGAAGGTTATTTTAAAACTAAAGATGTTAAAGATATAACAAGAGAAAATTACAAAAAATATGATCCAGTTAACCACCCGGCTCACTACAATAAAGGCGGAGTGCAATGTATTGATGCTATTGCTTCTATGCAAGGTGACGGTTTTAAATATTATCTACAAGGCAGTGCAGTCAAATATATTTGGCGGCACGAACATAAAGGCAAACCCATTGAGGACCTAGACAAAGCGATCTGGTTTATCAATAAATTAAAAGAGGAATACAAATGAGACCATTACAAGTACCAATGTTTACGCCGGAAACCGAATGGATTCCACCAACGCATTTACCAGATTTAAAAGATCATAAAGAAATAGCCATAGATTTAGAGACTAGAGACCCAGGCTTAAAGCATAGTGGCTCAGGCTCAGTCAATGGCAATGGTGAAGTGGTCGGGATAGCGGTAGCAGTTGAAGGTTGGTCCGGGTATTTTCCAATAGCGCACGAAGGCGGAGGCAACATGGACCGAGCATTAGTTTTAGATTGGTTTGAAGAAGTTTTGCATACAGATGCAACAAAAATATTTCACAATGCAATGTATGATGTGTCTTGGATACGTTCTATGGGTTTTTATATTCGTGGTGGTATCATTGATACTTTAATTGCCGCATCTTTAATTGACGAAAACCGTTGGGGTTATGCCCTTAACACCCTCGGTAAACAATATGTAGGCATGGGTAAGAACGAAAAGATTTTACAAGAAGCCGCCAAAGCTTGGGGTGTAGATCCTAAAGCTGAGATGTGGCGACTACCCGCACCATTAGTAGGTGAGTATGCCGAACAAGATGCTGTGGTGACCTTAAAGTTATGGCACGCATTACAACACGAGATTAGTAAACAGGACTTATGGGACGTGTTTAATCTCGAGACAAACTTATTCCCTTGTTTAATAGATATGAAGTTCAAAGGCGTTCGTGTTAACGTTGAGCAAGCCAACATCCTTAAACAAGAATTGATCAAAGAGGAAAAAGATATCTATAAGGGGATACAAAAACTAGTTGGTTTTGATGTTGAGATATGGGCGGCAGCGTCCATAGCGAAAGCCTTTGATAAAGTTAAATTACCGTACGATAGAACGGAGAAAGGTGCGCCAAGTTTTACCAAAAACTTTTTATCAACGCACCCTCACGATTTGCCGAAAGCAATTGCGCATGCGCGAGAAATTAACAAAGCCCATACAACTTTTATTGACACTATTATTAAGCATGAACACAAAGGTCGTATCCATGCTGATATCAACCAGATCCGGTCGGACGATGGGGGAACTGTAACCGGTCGTTTTAGTTATAGTAACCCCAACCTACAACAGATCCCAGCGCGGAATAAAGATCTAGGACCAAAGATTAGAGCGTTGTTTGTACCAGAAAAGAATCATACTTGGGGTTGTTTTGATTATTCACAACAAGAGCCAAGAATTGTGGTGCACTTTGCATCACTGTTAAAGCTAGAAGGTTCACAAACTATTGTTGATCAGTACAATGCTGGGGAAGCTGACTTCCATCAGATGATTGCAGACATGGCCGGCATCGAACGGAAACAAGCCAAGACCATTAACTTAGGTTTAATGTATGGCATGGGTAAAAACAAATTGATGGCGGAGTTAGGCTTACTAAAAGAAGCCGCAGAAGATTTGATTCGTACCTACCATCAGAAAGCACCATTTGTTAAAATGTTATCTGAGCAAGTATCACGGCGCGCTGATGATAGCGGTAAAATTAGAACGATAGGTGGACGCTTATGTCATTTTGATTTGTGGGAGCCACATGGTTTTGGGATTAAGAAACCATTGCCACATGCAGATGCGTTAAGGGAACATGGCCCGGGCATTAAACGTGCATTTACCTACAAAGCTTTAAACAAACTGGTTCAAGGTAGTGCTGCAGATATGACAAAACAATCTATGTTGGCTTTATACCAAGAAGGTATCATACCGCATATACAAGTACATGATGAACTTGACATATCAGTAGAGTCACCAGAACAAGCAGAAAAAATAATTAATATTATGGAAGCAGCAGTTGAGTTAAGGGTACCTAACAAAGTAGACTTTGAAGAAGGTACTAATTGGGGAGATATACACTAAAGTAATGCCGGATACTAAGAAATAGCATCCGACATATGAAGGTGAGAAGATAGTTTATAATAAATTATAATAAACTCTTGTCAAATGAAATAAAATGACTATATTATCCCATAGTATAACACAAAAAAGAAGGAATAAATAATGCCAGATATAAGTAAATTTAAATCAGTATCAGTATCCGTGGATACTCATAACCAATTGGAATCATTAGCTAAAAAACGTTTTGAAGTGCCGGTAAGCATACAAAAAGTTATTGAATTCATGTTGATTAAAGAAACTAAAAAGAAAAATGGAAAACGTGCCAAAGCTAGTTGAAACAATATGCCCACGCTGTGATGGCAACGGTTTTATTAAAATTGCACCAGTAATTGCAACTGTTGGTGATGGTGGTAAAGAAATAGATTGCCCACAATGTGAGGTTGAATTTTTACATATGGGTAAGAAAGTAACTACACATAGTGGTTATGTATTTCTACCAATAGAAGACACAAGAAAGAACGTAGAAGGTGGTAGAGAATCAAAAATAAAATGGTCAGGGGAAACTTTGCCGGAAGTAGGTAAAGAGTGATGCCACTAAACCCGGAGGATGAGTACGGATGGTAATAGCAATTAAACGCATTAACAATTGTCGAGACATGTTTACACAAGCAACTTGTCCACGCATGCGCACAATGTGGAAACGTAATTATGAAATATTAATGAAAAACTATTGGGAGAACGTAAGTGGAAGAATACTCACCGCCGCTGGGCAAGTACATTAACACAGCTTTATTGCTGATTGTCTGGTATTTTTGTTTAGCACTTTTGGTTGTAAATATTCGATATATGGGTAAACTAAACCATACTATAGATACGATGTGGCACGAAATTGAACAGGTGAAAGATACGAATATTAAACTGTGGCAATTTATCGAGGAACACGAAAATGATTTTAAATAAGGAAGATACGATAGTGAGAGCAAAGATTCCAGATCGGATGATGAGTACAACTTTTACTCAAAATATAGATGACCGTAAAGTGGTAGGTATTGTAAATTACACCGCAGATAATAATGGGGTAACGCCGTTGGCATTTTGGGTAAAGATTAAACCAACCGATTCTTATCTTGATCGCGAGCTAAGAGCATCAGGTAAACTGATCTCACGTTGTTTACAACATGGTGAAGATTTAAAAGACCTAGCCGACACGTTATCACAAGACAATATTATTGGGCAGATGGTTAATTATTTTCACAAAAATGTAGAAGATATTATACTTGGTGTACAACCTGATAAAAAACAACGCATGCTGTCAACTGATCCGTATGCATCACAGATGAAGGAATAGTATGCCGGACACTGAAGAATTAGAAATTATATGGATTCCTGAAGAAGAGGCTAAATATAATTTAACAGTAGAAAACGAACAAGGGGTTAATGAGTTGGTAGATCTACCAGCTAGCACCGTGGATCGGATCTGTAAGAAAAAGTTTGGGCATACCAACTGGGCCCGTATGGGTGCTATTTTTCCAGAAGAACTAACCCGCAATCCGCATGAAATAGATTACTTGGAAGGTATTGTTTATTTTAAACACGAAAGAATAGTGTGAAGTTAATAAGAAAGTATGATTATCCCTCTAGTACCCGCGCTAGTATCGAAGGTCTTCGGCATTATAATGTCGATGGCACTACAGAACGATTACCATCGGTTACGACAGTGCTTGGTGAAACTCAGGAGTCTAGTAAAAGAGATTCTTTGCAGCGATGGCGAGATAAAGTAGGCGTTGAGGAAGCTCGACGTATTACCCAAGAAGCCGCAGCACGTGGCACCTCAATGCATATGTACTTGGAGAACTATTGTTTAGGTCAAGGTTACCTGGATATGACGGATGTAGGTAATGTGGCCAAGCATATGGCAGAAAAAATCGTGGACCGAGGCATTGATAATAGATTGACAGAGATATATGGAAATGAGGCTACGCTTTATTATCCAGGTTTATATGCTGGTAGTGTCGATTTAGTTGGACAACTGGATGGAAAAATTACTATCATCGACTTCAAGCAGACTAATAAACCAAAACAACGTGAATGGATTGGCGATTATTTTCTGCAAATGGCGGCGTATGGTATGGCTCATGATGCAGTATATGATACGGCTATTGAACAGGGGGTGATTTTGATGTGCTCAAAAGATCTTTACTATCAAGAGTTTAAGATAGAGGGTGAAGAGTACAGACAAGCAAAACATGAGTTCCTGCGCCGTCTCGATAAATTTTACACTAGGACTTAATATGTATTGGGTTATTACAATAATGTTAATGTTTCATGGCTCTGAGACTACAATACAACGAGAATACAAAATTAAAAGTTTTCAAGATGATTGGGCTTGTCATCAATTTATCCACGACAACAAAATTTTACTAATAGGTCAACATATAATTGAATATGGTGACAATCTAAAAAGTTTTGAACTATTTTGTGAAAGCAGATATGCTGAACAAGTGTGACATTTATGCAACACTTTAACGCTACCACTATAGTGGAGATTTTGACCCTACGATGTTTATTTTGTACGAACGTTTCAAACACGCGGTAATGGTGGTAATTGAGGTAAAGCTATGATATTATTAAAGAAACAGTCTACCACGACACATATTTACAGTGGTAGACGCGGTAGATTGACACAAAAAATGGCAGTTTTTACACAAGTGGCGCGATAGACTTTTTTAACCAAGAAAAATAAACAATGGAGGGTCTAAAATCCCCCTATAGGAGCACGTAAAACATATGATTAAAAAGAAAAAAACACCAACTATAGTAGACACACCTAAAGGTGAACCTACTCATATTAAAATAGGGTATAGAGATATTAAAATAGAATGGATAGCACCAGACTTTTTAACAGATGAATTAACAGATTGTTATGGACAATACAAAGCTAGAGAAGGTGTTATACAGGTGCAAGATTCTTTAGGTAACCAAGAAAAAGCTAATACAGTATTGCATGAAGTTATGCATGCATGTGTATATGGTTCTGGTTTAAATGTAGCTGAAGGGCCCTTAAAAGAAGATAATGCTGAAGAATTAGTAGTAAATCAAATAAGTAATTATCTTATGGGTGTATTTAGAGACAACCCATGGTTTCTTGATTATTTAAAAGTCAATGTACATGATAAAGTAGATGAAAAAAATAAGTGAAGACATCTTAGACTGGTCTAAAAACTTTATAGAACAACCCAATAAACACCTAGGTAATGTACCGGTATGTCCTTACGCTGCTAAAGCTAGAAAAGATAAGGCATTGAAAATATTGGAAGTTACCAAAAACTATAACCTAATAGACAAGATTGTTGAAGGCACAGAACTAATAAAAGACCCTAAAATAGACATAGTTATTGTAGCCTGTACTGACATAGAAATAACAGTTGAAGAGTTAAATATACTCATAGAAGGTTATAATGTGGTTTTTGTACCACAAGATATATATCTCATGGCATCTCATCCTTTTGATGAGGAAGAAGACGAGCCAATAGAGTTTTTAGATACTAATAATTGGGAACCAGATAATACTTTTTTAATGGTATTAATTCAAAATTATGATAAGTTAGAGCGAGCCAGTAATATAATGCAAAAAAAAGGTTACTATGATAAGTGGCCTGCAGATTATTACGATGGTACAGTTAATAAAAGAAAATCTTATAGGAGATATCGACATGGTAGGCATGAAAAAAAGAGTTAAAAAAAACATGGGCGGCGGCATGAAAAAACGTGTTAAAGCTAAAGAGGGTAAATTAGTAGGTGGTCAAAAATCACTTGATAAAAATAATGATGGTAAAATATCAGGTAAAGATTTTGCAATGATGCCACGTAAAAAAGCTATGGGCGGCGGTTCTATGAAGAAACGTGTCAAAGCTATGGGCGGCGGTTCTATGAAGAAACGTGTCAAAGCTATGGGCGGCGGTGCTATGAAAAAACGCATGAAACGTGGCGGCAAAGTAGGTAAGTAATGGCTGGCATGAAGAAACGTGTCAAAGCTATGGGCGGCGGTGCTATGAAAAAACGTGTTAAAGCTAAAGCAGGTAAAAGAATTAAAGCTGCAGTAGGTACACATGTTACCAAATCTGGAGCAACTGCTAACAAAGGTTTGTGGTATAACATAAATAAAAAGAAAAAAAGAATAGCTTCGGGTAGCGGTGAAAAAATGCGTAAACCAGGATCTAAAGGTGCACCAACAGCTAAAGCTATTAAACAAAGCCAAGGCTAATGGCTATCTCCAGGGGGAATATAGCTAAGACCACTACTGGTCCAGGGGCTAACTATCGCAAGACTAAGTCTGGCGCAGGTATGACCAAAAAAGGTGTGGCTGCATATAGACGTGCTAATCCTGGTAGTAAACTTAAAACAGCAGTTACAGGTAAAGTTAAAGCTGGTTCTGCTGCAGCAAAAAGACGTAAATCATATTGCGCAAGATCATTAGGTCAATTAAAAAAAGCATCTGCTAAAACTAGGAACGATCCTAATTCAAGAATAAGACAAGCAAGAAGACGATGGAAATGCTAGACAACGGCATGGGCCTAAGTTATATTTGTGAAAAGTGTGGCCATAGTTGCCATTGCTCAAACGGGAGTAAATGTGCTTCCTGCCAGTGTCATGATTGTGTACATGATAAACAAAAAGCTCAAAAACATTTTGATTCTTTAGAAGAAGAATACAAACAAATTTAAGTGGGGTTACATGAAACTTTCAGAAGACATGCCGGTAAGTTTACCTGCTAAAAATCTTATTGCTATTGTAGCCAGCGCTGTAGTCGCAGCTTGGTTTGGTTTTGGTGTTATTGAAAGACTTAATTCCATAGAAACACAATTACAACTTATTGAAAAAGACCTAGATGCAGCTAATGAATTTATTTCTGGGGTGCCCAAAGGTGATATGGTTTCTCCACAAATAAACGAGCTCTACATGTTAGTGGAATTTCTCTCAAAAAATCAAGAAAAGATTAAAGAACAAATAGAAAAAGAAGTGCCTCATATTAAGAAGAACGCCATGACTATACAGTTTCACGAAGATAGATTAATAGATATAGAGGATAGAAGTAATGTTAATTGAATCAGTTATTATACTTAGCCTGTATGTATTTGATGGTGGTAACAAAAATATTGAGGGCTGGTATCATCAAGATAATCTAAGTACGTGTTTATCTGCTAAAAGATTGGCTGAACGTAATTCTGGAAACCAAGTACAGTATGTATGTAGTTTAGAAAATTGTGTAATGACATTTGATCAAACAGGTGCTAAACACTGTGATAAGATTATTAAAGAATAATTTAGTCGGGGGACACAATGGAAATTCAAGACATCAAGAAGTATTTTATATACATACCAGTAGTAGCTGCGGTGCTGTCTTCATTGTACTACGGCATAACTACATTCAATTCTACTATTCAATCCATTGAAAAAGCTGCGGTTGATATACAAATGATTCGTAAAGATTTAAGTTATTGGGAAAATGAAATGACCAGAACTAAAGAAAACTTTACTAGCGAAATGACACGTATGGCTACTGAGTTAGCAGAAGCATCGGCATTTGTTGACGCCAGCAGAGACAGCTCGTATAAAACTGCAGACTCAGTAAGACAAAACAGTTATGATATTAAGGAACTAACCAGACAGCTTAATGGTGGTTGGTAATGGAAATTAAAGTTTATGTTATTGGCTTTTTACTTATCACTGGATACCTCTTATCAGCAAACCAAGTATATGCGGCCAATGAGTATCTCAACAGCAGCAGCGGTCATTGCAGTACCGGCAGCATTGAGCCTTATTTTGATTATACTATAAGAGATAGCGAAAGTCATAGTGGTACCTACTTTACAAACAATGGTGAAGTAACTACTTTGATGTATCCTAATGGCCCCAGTCTTTCTGATGAATGGCGTGGTGGAGTACGGTTTAGATTTAATCTTGGTTCCACTTGCAACAAACAATTTAAAAAGCACAATAAAGAACTTAATGCTTTACGTATTGAGCTAGAGTTATTGAAGCTGTGTGGTCGTTATAAGAACCTAGAATTAGGCGAACAATTTGCAACCGTACGTGAAAAATGTAAAGACATAAAACCCATGCTTTTAGAAGAAACAGAATAATACTTGTAATATAGAGTAAATGTATTTATATTCCTTTTATGGGACTACCCAAGTTATTAACTGAACAACAAAAGAAATTTGCAGAACTACTTGTCTACAATGAAGGTCGTAAAACTCCTACAGAATGTGCTACTGAAGCTGGTTATGCTGAAGGGTCAGGTCACGTCCGAGCTTCTGAACTTCGTAACCCGAATAAATTCCCCCTTGTTGTTAAGTATATTGGCGAACTCAGGGCAGAAATCCAACAGAAATATGAAGTCTCGTTTGAAAGACACATTACAGAGCTTGGTCGTATACGGCAAGAAGCTTTGGCTAAAGGCGCTTTCTCTGCTGCTACAAATGCTGAAGTGGCTAGAGGTAAAGCTGCAGGCTTATATATTGAACAACGAATAAGCTTAACAGGTAAGATAGAAGATCTATCTATTGAAGACTTGGAAGCTAAAGCTAGAAAGATTATTGAAGATAACAAAGTATTAATAGAAGGCGATTTTAAGGAGATCAAAACAGATGGCAAGACTAGCTAAATCATATCAATCACATGTAGCGGGCCCAGCCAAGCGTACATCTATTGGTAACAGCACACTAACCAGACCAAAAAATAAACATAAAAAACGTTCCTTTAAAAAATATAGAGGACAAGGAAAAAGGTGTAACTAATGACAATACCCGGAACTACAGCAAGAGAACTTAACCTAAAACACATGAGCTATGACGTTAAGAAATTAGTACAAATACTAACAAAGTTTTGTGACACAGAAGCAGGACGAGATGCAGGTGTACAATTAATATCTCATCAAGGGTTAGATTTACCTATAAAAGAATTTAATTTGAGAGAAGTTAAAATGGTTGAGAACAAAATACTAGGCGCTAAAGATCGTTATCGTTGCTTAATTATCATTGACTAATTTACTTTGAAAAACGAATCTAAATTCTGGATAGAAGTTAAGAAAAATACACCTAATATAAAATGGACAAGGCTAGAGTCTTGGGCCTCTTTAGGCGTTCCAGACCTACTAGGATACCATGAAACTTGCGGCTTTTTTACAGTCGAACTTAAAGTAACTAAGAGTAAACGAGTATCCCTCTCACCACACCAAATATCGTTCCACATGACACACCCTGTCAATTCATTTATTCTTATTAAGACCCTCGAACAAAGAGCCCCGATACTTTATGAAGGAGCCGCTGCCCTGGACCTTGCTGCTTGCGGCTTGGAGCTTGCAGCTTGTCGCTTGCCGCTTGCGGCTTGGTCTGAGCTGGAGAACTTGCTGCTTGCAGCTTGCCGCTTGTAGCTTGCGGCTTGCACCTTAGAATCATTATAAACTGGCCCGGCGCTACGTTGACACTTAATCACGCTGCGGGCCCTGCGCCTACCTAGACGGAACCCAGGTTCAACAACGCGTGCCGCGTCTCCCCTGGGGGTTGCTGCTGCGGAAGAAAGGATAAGACCCCGCATCAATTCAATATTTCTGACGGTATTACAAAGCCGCTCGTATCGTGGCG
>ENA-ORXF01000233-ORXF01000233.1-marine-metagenome-genome-assembly--contig:-NODE-233-length-42619-cov-5.260496_pt1 | contig 42619 bp, 40 predicted proteins | sample MGYA00237864_ERZ511476 | MGnify/ENA primary metagenome ERZ511476 (study PRJEB26306, sample SAMN06343908) | marine metagenome | isolation source: coastal waters | place: Atlantic Ocean: West Antarctic...
ACCTGTTTCTTCAGGTGCTGGGATCAGCGTTAGTGTAATCTTCTTGCCAGTATGTAGACCTATACCTGTGGCCTTTATAGTATTCTTTACAGTTCTTTGATTAATCATTTTTTTTATTTTCTATTAATTATATATGCTTTATCAGTTATTAACAAAAAATAATAACCTCGCAAAAACAATTCATATAATAATCTAATTTAATGATATGTATACATTTTTTTCATGTAATTTACTTAATTATAGAAAAAACTACGCAGAAAGTTTTTGACAGCATATAAAAAATCTTCATTTAAAGATTCTTGCTGAGGGGCTTTTTGTTTTTGAGCATACAGCAGCAATCCAACGCTCGCTGCGTATTCTGGATTCTTCACAACTTCTCCTCCGGAAATATATTGGGGAGATCCAATTCGAACCTGCTTATGGAATACTTCTTCTGCTAAATCAACAAGTCCTTCTGATTTTGACCCTCCTCCAGTAAGCACTATTCCTGCGGGGATTTTTTCTTCAAATCCACTTTGTTGAATTTTTTCATTAACAAAATTAAAGATTTCTTGGTACCGCAGACTCATAACTTCTACTAAAGTATACCTTTCAACTGATCTTGGTGGTCTTTGTCCCACACCTGGAACCTCTATTACATCATCATTAGATAAATCATTAATTATGCATCCGTGTATGATTTTTAATTCCTCTGCATTATGTGTTGAAGTCTTAAGTGCTTGAGCCAAATCATTTGTCACTTGGTCTCCTCCTAATGAAACGGACGAGGTATATTCAATGGCGCCATTACTAAAAATAGCAATATCTGTTGTGCCTCCTCCAAGATCTACCAAACATACACCTAGATCTTTTTCATCCTCGGTAAGGACTGACATACTTGACGCATATTGTTCAAGTACAACACCATTAGGGTCTACGTTACACTTCTTTATACATTTCTCTATATTATCTCTCGCATTTTTTGCACCTGTAACCAAATGATATCTTCCATCAAGCGCTATGCCAGACATTCCTAATGGAACCTTAATTCCATCCTGATTATCTATCTCATAATCTTTTGCGAGAACATGAAGTATTTCCTGATCATTTGAAAGAGTTATGGCTTTTGCTGATTCCTCGACAGATTTTAAATCCTGCTTCGAAACTTCTTTGTGATCAGAGATTGCCGCTCTTCCAGTAGCATTAAAACTTTGAATATGTTTTCCAGAAATACTGACGTACGCAGATTTAATTTTATAACTGCTTATTAGCTCTGCATCCTCAATAGCTTTTTCTATCGACTGCACAGTAGCGCTAATATCTATTACAACTCCTCTTTTCATACCTAAAGACTTAGATCTTCCTATTCCAAGAAAATCGATTTTATTATCTTCATTAATAGATCCGACTATGGCTTTAACATATGAGGTTCCAATGTCTAAACCAACTATTATATTTTTATCATTCTTCACCATAATGTACCTACTTTACACCCTTCCAACCAATAGAAAAACCGTTTGAATACCTCATGTCAATATACCCGATTTTTTTCAAATCGCTACTATTTAGTGTCTTATATAACTTAAGGAATGTATGTATTTTATCCTTGATGTCTTTTGAACCAAATTTAACAATAATTCCAGAGGAAAGATGAGCAGATAAAGACCTTATATCATTTTCTTCAATTTTCTTGACCTCAATATCAATATTGTAATCAGATATATGTTCCAATAATAAAAGAAAATACTCGTACATTATTTTATTTCTACTTTCATTAGAGTTAATCATTGGTAAATTTTTTTTTATATCATGAGTCAAAAATATATCACCTAAATTATTCATGTATCTTTTGTTATTCCATATTGCAATAGGTACATGTTCTGTAATATAAATTTTTATCTCATCGGGATAAACTCTTCTAATATCTACAGATCTGACCCAAGATACTTTCTCAATTTCTTTTTTTAAAATATTTATTTTGAAATTAAAAAAAGATTTTGAATAATAACTTTTAGATTTTTCAAACACATCATCTTCGTTAACATTAATTATTTTTGACTCAATAGAGATATTTTTTATTGGGAAATATATTTTTTTAACACTAGTATTTTTTGTATTTAAATATATTCCAGCAAGGATGATGGCTAATAATATAAAAAAAAATTTATTTTTTAGAAGCATATTTTTATTTAAAAGAAGTATCTAGTATTTTGAGAACTAAATCATTAAATACAATGTTTTCTGCTTCTGATGCCATAGGAACTAAACTATGTTCTGTCATTCCAGGCACTGTATTTAATTCTATGACCCATGGCTTATTATTTTTGTCTAAAATAATATCTACTCTTCCCCAGCCGTTACAATTTAATACCTTAAAGCTCTCAAGTGAAACTTTTTTTAATTCTACCTCGGTATTTTCATCTAAGCCTGATGGGCAAATATACTCTGTATCCGCTGAATTATATTTTGCATTATAATCATAAAATTTTCCAGGCGGGATTAACTTAATTACTGGCAAAGCCATTTCATTAATTATTCCTACAGTATATTCTGTTCCTTCAATATATTGCTCAGCTATAATATCGTCACTTATCTCTTTGTTATTGGTGATTGCATTTTTAAGATCTTCTCTATTTTCTACTATGTAAACTCCTATGCTAGATCCTTCAGAAGACGGTTTTATTACAACAGGGTATTTAAATTGACCTTCTATTTCTTCAACAGATGTTTCTCTTTCTATTTTTTTAAATTCTGGTGTTGCGATATCGTTGTCTAGTAATATTTTTTTCGTAGACCTTTTATTCATACAAATTCCTGAGGAGCACTTATTACTTCCCGTATAAGGAATATTAAGAATATCTAGATATGACTGGATCTCTCCATCTTCACCGCCCTTTCCGTGTAGTATAATAAATACTCTATCGGGTAATATTTTTTTTATTTCATTAAAATTATTTTTTTTCAAATCAAGTTTTACAACATTAATACCAGATAGTTCAAGTGAATTAAATACACATTGACCTGAAACCAATGAAACATCTCTTTCATTTGACCAACCTCCCATTAACACAAGAACTTTACCGTAATCATTTCTCATGGCTTATTTCCAATAAATTTGACTTCTGTCTCCAAGATAACTTCTTTTTTCTTAAGAACTTCTTTTTGCGTAAAATTAATTAATTTTTCTATATCAATTGATTTAGTGAATCTATCGGAAATAATAAAATTAGCGTGTTTTTCAGAAATATATGCGCCACCTATTTTATAACCTTTCAGCCCTATTGATTCAATAAGTTTAGCAGCATGCAAGTTGTGTGGGTTTTTAAAAACTGAACCACAACTTAGTAATCCTGTGGGTTGTTTCAACCTTCTATCTTTTAAAAATTTTTTAATTATTTCTAGAGAATTTTCTAGCTTGTTTTTTTTGAGCTTAAAAACCGCACTTATGAAAAAATTATTTTCTTCAAGACTTGTGCTCCTGTAATTAATAATAAAATCATTTTTATTTTTTCTTATTATTCTCCCATTATTATTTATTAAACTCACTGTTGATACATGATCCCATATATTTCCACCATAACATCCGGCATTCATTGCTAGTGCTCCGCCCAATGAGCCTGGAATACCACAAAGAAATTCTAGCCCCTGATAATTTTCTCTCGCAGTTATTTGTGCTATTTTCATACAGGATAACCCTGCATCAAAAACATATTCTTCGTTTTTAAAGGAACAGCCATTTAGTGTATTTTTTAGACATATTATACATCCACTTATGCCACCATCTCTTATGAGCACATTACTTCCGTTTCCTAAAAAAAATATTGGCGTATCTTTCAATAGTTCTAAAAATAACTTTAGATCTGCAAGGTTAGATGGCTCATAGAAATACTCAGCTTTTCCTCCTACCTTCCAAGTATTGTAATCTTTAAGAGATACATTTTCCCTTAATCTTCCTTTTAACATTTTTTGGATATTTTTTATATTCGACATATTTAATCTATTAAATGTTTTTTATAATAATTTACAAATTTTGAGATATTTCCAGCTCCCATGGTTAATAAAATATTTTTATTTCCAATAACTTTATCTAAATATTTAGATAATTCATCCTTATTATTTATCAACACAACATTTTTATTATATTTTTTTATTTCACCTACTATTGCTTCAGAGTTTATATTGTCTAAAGGCTCCTCACTTGCAGCATAAATATCCATCAATACCAGATGGTCTACATTTTTTAAAATATCTATAAATTGGTTAAAATGTTCTGCTGTTCTAGAATATCTATGAGGCTGGAAAACCATGACTAATTTTTCGTTTATCCAAACTTTCTTAATAGTTTCTAGAACCTCCTTCATTTCTGTTGGGTGGTGCCCATAATCATCTACCCATGTGAAGGTATTTTTATTTATTTTAAATTCACCTATAATTTCAAATCTTCTACTAATTCCTGGGAAATTTGCCAAAGCTTCTTGAATTACTTTAATGGGAACTTTTAACTCTCTGGCTATAGCAAGAGCAGCCAAGGAATTCATTATATTATGTTTTCCAGGCATGTTTAACTTAATCTCATGGAAGTCTCCATTTTCTTCATAGCTATATTTTGCTGGTATTGTATCTACACAAATTGATTTTGCTCGATAATCAGCCTGCTCATCTACACCAAAGGTTTTGATTGGCCTGGATATCTTATTTATTATAGATTTTGTATTAATATCATCTATATTCAGTATACAAAGACCATAGAATGGTAAATTATTTATAAATTCTAAAAAATTTTTTTTCAGAATATCAAAACTATTCTCATGGTTTTCCATATGATCTTTGTCAATATTTGTAATCACTGACATTAGCGGCTGCAAATGTAAAAATGATGCATCACTTTCATCTGCTTCTGCTATTAAGTAATCGCTTGAGCCTAATCTAAAATTCCCAGAGTTTATTATTTTCCCACCTATAATATATGTTGGGTCATAATTCGCCACGTTTAGGATATGTGACAATATTGATGTAGTTGAGGTTTTTCCATGAGTCCCAGCTATAGCAATCCCGAAACTAAATCTCATTAATTCTGCTAACATTTCCGCTCTCTGTATAATTGGAATATTTAGCTCTTTTGCGTATATATATTCAACATTATCTTCTTTTACAGCACTCGAAACCACCACAACATCTTTTGATAAAACATTGTCTTTATCATGGCCTATAAATATTTTTATATTATTTTTTTTTAGAATATCAGTATTTTTTGATTGATTGATGTCTGACCCTGAAACTGTATAACCCAGATCATTTAAAATTGACGCTATTCCAGACATACCGCTTCCACCAACCCCAATGAAGTGGATATTTTTTACCCTCATCATAATTTTATTTTTTAGTTCATTTTTCATAAATTCAATTATTACTCATTTTTTTAATAATTTCTTTACATATATTTTTAGTGGAATCATTTTTATTTAAGGCTCTAATATTATTAGATAAAGATTCTCTAACCTCTGTATTTCCTATTAATGATTCGAATATACTTACTAAATAATCTGAGCTAAAATTATTCTGATTTATCACTATAGCAGCATTATTTTTCTCTAAATACTTACTGTTTTTCATTTGATGATCATCAACCGCATAAGGGTAAGGTATTATTACAGCGGGAACACCTAAATTCATAATCTCTGTTATGGTTATGGCGCCACCTCTGCATATTATGATATCGCACCATACATATGCTTTTTCCATAGCATCTATATACTCTCTAAGGTCAACATTCATATCTATTTTGTTATACTGAATCTCAGCAGTCTTATATGTTTTTCCTGTTTGATGAATTATACTGATATCGTAATGTTTTATTTTACTTAGACTATACATAGCTTGCGGAACTACTTCGTTAAATACTTTTGCCCCTAAGCTGCCACCAACTATCAATATATTAAATTTTTTATCTATTTTATTTATTTTTTTAACGCTAGATTTTTCATACCTAGAAGGGTTCCCTAAAAACTTATACTTTTTATTTTTTATAGTCATAGGAAATCCTAATATAACTATATCTGATAAAAATCTTAGTATATTATTGGTTAATCCAAAAACAATATTTTGCTCATGGGTAATAATAGGAATTTGTAAAATATATGATCCAAGTACACATGGAAAGCTTATATAGCCGCCCATAGAAAGAACTGCATCTGGTTCTATTTTTCTTAATATTAATATTGACTGAATAGTAGCTATAAATAATTTTACAGGAAGCTTAATATAGGATATTAAACCTTTGCCTCTTATGCCAGAAAATGAAATATGATGAATTCTTATTTTTGGATTAGTAATTATTTTATTCTCAATACCATTCTTTGTTCCTATCCAGGATACGGATATATTTTCTGATAGAAGCTCATTAGCAATTGATAAACCAGGATACACATGGCCTCCTGTTCCAGCAGCAAAAATTACAATTTTCTTGTTTTCATTTATCATAAATTTTAAAATTATCTTATAGAGCTATTTAAGCTTTTCTTGTAAACATCTCTGTATATTCTAAATATTATCGTTATAGCTAACATAGATGCCAAATAATTACTTCCGCCGTAAGTAAAAAAAGGCAAAGCAAGACCTTTAGTAGGTATTAAGCCCAAGTTAACAGAAATATTCAAATAAGCTTGCAGAGTTATATATATACCAATCGCATAAGATAAATAACCTTGAAATGTTAACCCAACTCTAATAGCTCTATCGCCAATAAAAAAACACTTACGAATTAATAGATAAAAGAGAATTATTATCAATAATACTCCAAATATACCAAGCTCCTCCGCAAGAACAGCGAATATAAAATCTGTATGAGATCCGTATAAATATGACAGTTTAGAAGTACCAGCACCTAATCCACTCCCATAAAGCCCACCACTTGATATGGCCAATAAAGAATGACAAAGATTATAACCATCTTCGAAATATCTTTGGCACGGATTGAATATGGAGAATCTAGAGAGCCGTTCTGAACTACTAAAAATTAACAACGAGGCTACTATAAAGCCAAAAAATCCAATAGAAATAATATGAATATACCTAGCCTTGGCAAAAAAAAGAATTAACAGAGTCATGATAAATAATACAATAATAGTGCCAAAATCAGGTTGCCTAATAAGAATCACAACAGCAAAAGAAAGTACAATAAATGGAAAAATAAAGATGTTAAAATTACCTATCTTTTTTTTATTATTATCAAGGTAAGCACAGAGCCATACTATATAAAATAATTTAAAAAATTCCGAAGGTTGAATATTGAATCCTCCAAAACTTAACCAGCGCATACTTCTATTAGCAGTATGACCAAGGCCAGGTATTATTACTAAGCAAAGCAATAGGAATGACAATAAATAAAATAATTTAGAAAATTTCTTTAGATTTTCTGAGCTTAAATATAAAAAAATTGAGCACACAAGAATACTAAATAGAAGATATGCGACTTGTCTAAATAAATAATGAAATGGCTCTTGAAAATTTTTTGAAGATAATTCTATAGATGCTGTAGTTAAGACCAATAAACCAAATAGAATTATTGAAACTACTAAAAAAAGTAATTTTATATCAAAAAAAGGTTTTATAATATTATTTAAATTACCGTCTTTTCTATTTATCATTTATTATACCATTAGGACCTAGTACACATTTCTTAAAAAAATTTCCTCTTTCTTCATATGATAGGAAACTATCATAGCTAGAACATGCTGGTGATAAGATAATATTTATATTATTTTCATATTTTTCTGAAAAATTACTTGAGAAATATTTTGCTTTTATTACAGCGCTATTGATATCTTTAACTTTTATAATATTTTCTATAGAATTTATTTTCTCAAACAATAAATCTTTACACTCCCCAAATAAAATAAGATACTTAACTTTTCCAAATATTATTTTATTCAACTCAGTATAATTATCTGTCTTAGATCTTCCGCCCATTAATAAAATAATATTACTTTTTAATGAATTAACAGCTGATATTGTTGATTCTATATTTGTAGCTTTGGAATCATTTATCCACCTTATATTTTTTTTATTATAGAAATTCTCCATTCTATGCTCAAGAACTTTAAATGATTTTATTGTCTTTACAGATTTCTTAATATCTAATCCCAAAGAATTTATTACAGCTAATGCAGAGCAAATATTTACAAGATTATGATGACCAATTAGCCTGGTGTCATTCTCGCTAAGTATTTTTTCATCTCCTTGATATATATAATTTATATTCTTTATACTATCTATTCCAAAACTATTTTTATCTTTCGGCACATCTAATCCAAATGTATATTTAAAGTTATATTTATTTTTTTTTATATTATTATCAGACCTGTTAATTATAATATTTTTTGTATTCTTAAAGATTTTATGCTTAATATTAATATAATTATTAAATGTTTTATGCCTATCTAAATGGTCCGGCGTTATATTTGTAATTATCGATGATTCACTATTTATTTTCTTTGTCATCTCTAACTGAAAACTAGATAATTCTAAGATATAGTATTCATAGTTTTTATTAAGTAATTCAAGAGCAGGCAAACCTATATTCCCCCCAGCTTTTGATTTTTTTCCTAAGTTGTTGAGAATATGCTCCACTATTGATGTTACTGTAGTTTTACCGTTAGATCCTGTAATACATATAACTTTCTTCTTGCCGTTTTCATTGAAGATATCTATATCAGTCTGTATATTTTTGTCATTATCTCTTATCTCCTTAATTATTTTTTTATCTAAGTCTACTCCAGGACTGATGATAAAATTATCATGCTGATATACGATATCTTTTGTTATTTCTCCCAACTTTATATCTTCTTTCCTAATATATTTTTCTATTTCATAGTTGACTATAAAGTTTTTTCTTGTGTCATATGCTATAAATTTTTGATTTTTTCCTTGAAAGTATTTTGCTACTGATACGCCTGTTTTTCCAAGTCCTATTATTGCTATTGGCAAATTACTTTTTTTCATATTTCTATTTAGGATTTTATTTTATTTTATTTTTTTTATCTTATTTTTAATGTTGCCAAGCCGATCAGTATAAGTACAAAACTAATAATCCAAAATCTTACTACTATCTTTGGCTCAGCCCATCCCTTTTTTTCAAAATGATGGTGAAATGGCGCCATTAAAAACACTCTTTTTCCTCTATACCTAAATGATAGTACTTGTATGATTACTGATAATGCTTCTAAGACAAATATACCTCCCATTATCACCAAAACCACTTCCTGTCTCACTATTACTGCCATAAGACCGATAGCAGCACCTAATGATAGTGCTCCTACGTCACCCATAAAAACCTGAGCAGGATATGAATTAAACCACAGGAATCCTAATCCCGAACCTATAATCGCACCAATAAATATTGTTATTTCTCCGGAATCTTTTATATAAGGTATTAATAAATATTCTGAAAAATTTAAATTACCACTTAAATATGCAAATATTCCTAGTGCAGCGCTAACCAAAACTATTGGCATAATTGCCAATCCATCTAGACCATCTGTAAGATTTACAGCATTACTGGTGGAAATTATTACTAACATTGCTAAAGGGATAAAGAAGATGCCTAAATCTACAATGATATGTTTAAAAAATGGGATTATAAATTGCTGTTCTGCCAGAGAATCAATATTATTAAACATTAAAACAGATAAAACTCCTGCTACAAAAAACTGAGAAACAATCTTGTTTTTTGCAGACATACCATTTTTACTTTTTTTTAATTTCTTGTAGTCATCAATAAATCCAATCACACCAAAAGAAATTGTTATAAAAAGAAGGTAGAGAATATACTTATTTTCTAAGTCTGCCCAAAGTAATGTGGTAATAGTTAGAGACGATATGATTAGCAGGCCACCCATAGTAGGTGTCCCGGTTTTATTAAAGTGTGAACTTGGCCCATCACTTCTAATAACTTCTGAGACATTATTTAAAGAAAACTTTTCAATAATAAAGGGGCCTAATAATAATGAAATAAATAATGCTGTAATTACACTAAGAATTGCTCTTAAAGTTATATACTCAAAAACTAAGAAATCATTATTAAAGTTACTTATATATTCTAATAAATACAGAAACATATTTAATTACTCCTAGATTTTAAATAATCAACATATTCTTCTAATCGCGCAGATCTAGAACCCTTGATTAGTATATATGAGTTAGGCTCAAGATTATTGTTTAAATAAGATTTTAAACTATTGCAATCTATAAAATGCTTGCCATCTTTGCCAAATATGTCAGATGCTAACTTACTATTCACTCCAATACTTATAAACTTATCTACACCCATTTTTTTTGCATACTCTCCAATTTCTTTGTGGAAATATTTAGAATCTTTACCTAGCTCCACCATGTCCCCCATCAAAACTATTTTTTTATCAACAGTCTTCGATAAGTAGTCTAATGCAGCTTTAAAAGATGTTGGGTTTGCATTATAACAATCATCTATTATATTAATATTGTTGCTTAATTCATGTAATTTTAATCTTGAAGATACTGCGCCAAAAGTCTCTATTTTAGATTTAATTTGAGCTAAAGAGACTCCTAATGATACAGCAATTGAAGATGCGCAAGCAGCATTCAAAAAATTATGTTCTCCATGAAGCATCAATTTTATAATTACACTAGTTTTACAATAGCGAATTTCAATAGTATTTTCGTTAGTTTTCTTAATATCAAGAAAATCTGTTTTTCTAAAAATATTTTTGATTAACATATATAATTTTTCGTAAGATTTTTTCTTATACCCAAAATAAATTTTGTTTCTTTTCGCAATGGTATGAGAGTATTTATCTTCATTGTTAATAACAGCTACTCCATCTTTTTTTAAGCCACTGTATATATAATATTTTTCTTGCGAAGTATTCTTTAGATTCCTAAAACCTTCAATATGAGCATACCCAATATTTGTAACTGCTGCTATATCTGGATTTATTAATTTTGATAATGGTTTAATCTCACCAGGTTTATTTGACCCAACTTCTAATATTACATAATCATCTGATTTATTAAGTGATAATAAAGTTAAAGGCACACCTATGTGGTTATTATAATTTCCTTTCGTATAAGTAATATTATGATCAGAGAGTATATGAGCTAACATCTCTTTTACCGTAGTTTTACCATTAGAGCCTGTTATTGCTATAAATTTTGCTTTACTTAAACCCCTTACATATTCACTAATTTTTCTAAGCGCTTCCAAGGTATCATTAACTTTAATATAGGACTGATTACTAAAATTTATATCATCCATATCAGAGCAAGCTATAACGCAAGAAACTTTAGTAAGCACATCCTTAATAAAATTATGCCCATCATAATTTTCACCTTTTATACATATAAAAACGTCTTGGTTTTCTAACGTTCGAGAATCAATAGAAAAGCCAGAAACTAATTTATCGCTACCATGAAGTTCTCCACCAATATATTTAGATATTTTTTCTAAAGAATAATAACTCACAGTAATTTAAATGCTTTTAAAACCTCATCCTTGTCATTTAATGGTATACTTTTGTTATTTATTACCTGATTACTCTCATCTCCTTTTCCAAGAATCAATAAAATATTATTTAAATATTTTTTATTTAGAGATTTTTTAATAGCCTTTTTTCGATCAAGAATAATACTAAAATTACTATTACTATTGATGCCAGATAAAATATGTTTTACTATAGCATCTTGATTTTCATTTCTAGGGTTATCATTTGTAACAATAATATTATTTGAATATTTATCAACAATTTCACCCATAATTTTTCTTTTACTCATATCCCTATTTCCACCACACCCAAATATAGTTGTGATATCATTATCTGGAAAATGTTTTTTTATGGATATTAGCACTTTTTTAACAGCGTCAGGTGTATGTGCAAAATCAATAAAAACTATAGAGTTATGATTTTTTTGAAGTTTTTGCATTCTCCCGTTCAAAGTTTTGATATTCTGTATATTTTCTATAAAAAAATTATAATCTTTTTTATTATTAACTAATGTTGCAAGAGTAATTAAAATATTTGTTACAGAAAATTCTCCATATAGTTTACAGAAAACTTTTTTAACCCCATATTTAGAATTTACTAGAAAGCTAATTCCGTTTTTTGTATATATAATATCGCTAGAATAGTAATCTGCATCTTTATTCTTTATAGAAACTGTTTTAATTTTATTTTTGCTTTTATCTTTTAGTAGAGAATAAATTTTATTTCCATAATAGCTATCTATACAGATAATTTTTTTCCTACTTTTATATTCTGTAAATAATTTTAACTTTACATTAAAATAGTTTTTCATATTTTTATGAAAGTCGAGATGATCGTGCGTCAAGTTAGTAAATATAGCAGCCTCGAAACTTAAACCACTAATTCTATTTTGTTTTATCCCATGTGATGAGACTTCCATAGCCATAACATTTACTTTATCATTTACAAATTTTTTTATATTTTTATTAATATTTATTATGTTTGGAGTCGTTAAACTCTTGTTTTTTATTTTAGGGTATATACCTGAACCCATTGTTCCTATTAACCCACACTTCTCATTCTTCATTTCTAAAAATTGAGCTATAAGATTAATAATTGAGCTTTTACCGTTTGTTCCTGTTACACCATATATTTTAATATTTTTTTTTGGTAGCTCATAAAATACTTTTGATAATTCATACATACATTTATTTAAATCATGTACATTATGAAATATACATTCACTACTATAATTTTTAGCTTTTAATGATTTATTTTTGCTGTAAATAATAATTTTTGCACCTTTATTTATCGCTTCTAAAATATGCTTTTCTTCGTCTTCCTCTTTTTTTTTATTTTTCAAAAAGAAAATATAATTATTTTTAATTTCTCTGCTATCTTCGCTTAACCCTAAGATGTTAATATTATATTCTGATAATTTTTTATCACCTATAAGGTTTTGTAATTTCATTAATTATTTATCTCTAATTTATTCTTCGTTTACTGTTCCACTTACCCACTCTGCTGCTGCAGATATGTCTCTACCTACTCCATCCACTGTGTTGCAACCTACTAGTAATGTAAAACTTATGAATATTACACTGTAATAAATTATATTTTTCACCGCTACTCTCCTTAAAAAATTATTTAATCTGCTTGTTTTCTTATAAACGCTGGTATATCTAAAAAATCTAAATCCAATTCTCCATTGTTATTTGTTTTATGCTTAATATTATTTTGTTTTTTCATTATATGTTCGCTTTTTTCCTCTGCTATTTCATTTTTCTCATACTCGTCTTGTTTAGCATAATTTCTTAAACTATTATCCTCATATTGATACCTACTATCTTCTTTCCTTTGATTTACTCCATAACTACTTTGTGTTTTTTCGTTTCTTATAATTTCTTCAGTAGCCTGGTTATTTACTTTTTGCTCTATTACTATGTCCACCTTACTCTCAGTATTTTCTATAATTGTATTATTCATTCCTGTTGCTACTACTGTTACTTTTAGTTTATTCTCCAAAGACTCGTCTATTGTAGTACCTAGTATTACCTCTGCCTCTTCTTCATCTACAAGACTTCCTATGTGATCACCGATTGACCTTAATTCTCCATTTGTAAGACTCCCATTTGATGTAATATTGATCAATAAACCTTTTGCATTTTTTACATCCACATCTTCCAGTAGTGGGCTAGCTATTGCTTGTAGAATTGCGTCTTCAGCTCGATCTACACCTTCACCAATTCCGCTACCCATCATAGTTGAACCTGCGTTTGCCATGACGCTTTTTACATCGGCAAAATCTAAATTTATCTCGCCTGGTTTGGTTATTAATTCCGCAATACCTCTAACCGCTCTTTCTAGGACAGCATTAGACTGATTTTTTGCCTCAGATAGCGGCATATCATCGTCTGTACATAATTTATCATTAGGTATTATTATTAACGAATCAACTTTATTTCTTAATTCTTCAATTCCATTTTCTGCATTCCTCATTCTTTTTTTCTTTTCATACTCCCAAGGCTTGGTAACTATGGCTACAGTTAAGATTCCTAACTCTTTTGCTATTTCAGCTATTACTGGTGACGCTCCTGTTCCAGTTCCACCGCCCATTCCTGCTGTAATAAATAACATATCGCAATTTTGAATGGCTTCTTTTAATTTATCTTTATCCTCTATTGCTGCCTGCCTACCAATCTCAGGATTTGCTCCTGCGCCTAGCCCCCTAGTTATATTAGAACCAATATTACATTTTCTATTTTCACTAACTGGGTTATTTTTTAAATCTTGGGCATCAGTATTTACACAAATAAAATCTACTCCACTTACTTTATTTTTTATCATGTACTCAATAGCGTTATTCCCGCAACCGCCAACTCCAACAACTTTAATATCAGCTTTTTGCTCTTTAGTATCAACTAGTTCAAAGGACATATGGAACCTCCAGGTTTTGTAAAGTGTAATTATTTTTATTTTCAATATTATTTAAAACATTTTTTTGATAGTCAGATATATTATCTGGGCTAACATTTAAAATCCTAAGCGAATCTGTTGCAATTTTATTAAATACTGGTGCGGCAATGTCACTACCCCCATGTTTTTCTGTTTGCGGTTGATCTATAACTACCACGATTACTAATTTTGGTAACGACAAAGGTGTAATGCCAGCAAATAAAGAAATATGATTTTTTGAGTCATACCCTTCTTTTTTAATATGTAATCTTCCAGTACCAGTTTTTCCACCTACACTGTAACCATCTATTCTAGCTTTTTTCCCTGTTCCATCCTCAACAACTTTTTTTAATACAATATTTTTAACTTTAGAAAAACTATTTTTATATTTAGGTTTCTTGTTTTTATAAGTAATTTTATCTTTTTCTATTCTTGGATTAATAACAAATCCTTCGTTTGCAATCACAGAGTATGCTTTTGCTAATTGCAATGGGGAGACTTTAAATGCATAGCCTATTGCATGTGAATTCTGGCCTAATTTTTTCCATTCGCTGTAATGATCTAGCTTTCCTTCTGCTTCTAATGGAAAATTAATTCCTATTATTTCTCCAATTCCTACATACTCTAATAAGTCATAATAAATTTTATTATCAAATTTTTTCAGCATCATAATACTGCCTATATTGCTCGATTTAACCACTATTTCTTGAGCTGTTAAAATTCTATTATTTGTTGTGTCTGTATACTCTTTGCCATCAATTTTCCTTCTCCCTGGCTCGGTATTATATTCATATTTTAATTTTACTTTTTTAGAATGCAGTGCTGCAGTTAATAAAAACGGCTTTATTGTGGATGCTGGCTCAAGTGAATCTATTATTGCTCTATTTCTTGCTCTTTCTGGCGTGTATGTTCTTCGGTTGTTTGGATTATATGAAGGGTAATTAGCAATAGCCAATATATCTCCGTTAGTAGTATCAAGTATCACAACAGATCCAGATTTCGCATTAACTTTAATAGCCTGCTTTTTAAGCTCTCTATATGCTACGTACTGTAATCTGGCATCTATTGTTAGCGTTAACTTTTTACCCTCTTTTTGTTTGTTCACTACCCTAAGTTGATTAACAATTTTTTTATCTTTGTCAATCATAACAATTTTTTCGCCGTGCTCTTCTTTTAACATCTCATTAAATGATTTTTCTAAGCCCATTTGCCCAAAAAATACATTTTTATCTTCTTTTAACATCCCAATTAATGAAGCTGTTACCTCTCCTTCTGGATAATGCCTTTGAAACTCTTTTTCAAAATATACGCCATCTATATTTAGCGCTAAAATTTTTTCCCTAGTTTCAGATGATAAATATCTTCCTTCTTTAAATTTAGTATATTTTGTATTACTCCTCTCTTTTAGTTTCTTCTCTAAAACTGAGAAATTCATATCTAAAATCACGCAAAGTTTTTTTACTTTTTCTATAGTTTTGCTATCTTTTAAAAGAGATGATGTATCACTTATAATTAATGAATTCATTTGTATGCTTTCAGCAAGAATATTATTATTTCTATCTACTATTGATCCTCTGCTTGTTTTAATTGGATAATGCTTTATTTCTATTTTTTCTTTAAATCCTGAATACCTTTCATATTCTGTATACTGAAGATTAAAGGACCTTAGCAAAATTATAGAAATCACTAATACCACAAACAATGCAATAATATCTATTCTTCTAATTTTTTTAATAAAATTAATCATTAAGTGTTATTAGCTTCCTTTTTTTAGGTAGTGACATATTTAATAAATTTCGAGCTTTATTTTCAATTCTGCTGTGAGACGCATAAATACCTTCTTCAATTCTTAACTTTTTCCAATTATTTCTTAATTCATATTTTTGGTTAGTAAACTCTTGAAGCTTTCTATATTGAGCTCTATTTATATGTTCTACCCAAACAATACCAAGTGATACAGCTAGATTTCCAACAATTAATAAGCCAATAATATAAATTTTAAAATTACTCATATCTTTTCCGCTACTCTTATTCTTGCACTTCTCGCTCTAATATTTTCCTCTATTTCTTGTTCAGTGGCTTTTAGAGGAATTTTTATTTTCTTTAGTTTTAAGTTTTTATCTATATTTGCTATAGGTAGCTTACTAATAATATCTTTTCCTAAAGCATGCTGGTTAATAAAATTTTTTACTATCCTGTCTTCCAACGAGTGAAAGCTTATAACAACTATTCGCCCACCTATCTCTATTATTTTTAAGCAATCCCTGAGTATTTTCTCTAATTCTTCTAGCTCTTTGTTAATAAAAATCCTTATTGCTTGAAAAGTTTTTGTTGATGGATTTTTCTTTATTGAATCTTTTTTTGGATAACAACTGTTTATTAAGGATGATAAATCCATTGTTGTGCTTAAAGCATTATCTTCTATTGATTTTTTAATTGCTTTGGCGATTCTATATGAAAATTTTTCTTCTCCATATATTTTTAGAACCCTGCTTATTTCACTTACATCAGCTTTCTCTAGCCAAACTAAAGCTGTCATCTCATTATCTGTATCCATTCTCATGTCTAATGGGCCGTCCCTCATAAAACTAAAACCTCTGTCCGGATTATCTAATTGTGGCGATGAGACTCCAAGATCAAGAAGTATTCCGTTAACCTTTTTAGAATTATTATTTTTCTCTACTATGCTTACTATTTCACTAAAATTATTTTTTTCAAAAATAAACCTACTATCGTTACTAAAATGATTTTGCGCATAATCTTCAGCATCTTTGTCTTTATCGATTGCAATTAGTTTTCCATTTTCACCTAACTTATCTAAAATAATTCTTGAGTGGCCACCTCTTCCGAACGTACAATCTACATATACGCCATTCTTAATAATATTTAAATTATCTATTGCTGCCTCTAACAAGACTGGGTTATGTGAGAAATTCATATCTATTTTATCTCTCCCTATAATTTAAGTTCATTAAGCGCTTCATTATCTGAATCCCTGCTATTTTTCACTGCAAGCCATGTCTGCATATTTTTATTCCATGCATTTTCTGCCCATAACTCAAATTTATTTCCTTGTCCTAATAGAATTATTTTTTTTTGAACTCCTGCATATTCTCTTAATGGTGTTGGTATCAAAAATCTACCTTGTGAATCAATTTCAGATTCTGTGGCGTATCCCATCAGAAGTCTCTGTATAAATCTTGCCTCTTTGTTATACGATGGAAGGTTTGCGAGTTTTTTCTCTATTACTTCCCAGTTGATCTGCGTGTATATTAATAGGCATTTGTCTTTGTCTGCTGTAATAACTAACTTACACTTGCCTTTTGTACAGAAATCATCTCTATACCTTTGCGGCATGGAAGCTCTTCCCTTAACATCTATACTTAAGTTACTAATACCTTTAAACATTTTTCCTATATCCCCACTTTTACCCACATTTAACCACAATAATGCTACATATATAAGTATTGTCAAGATTTTTCATTATTAGTCAATGACTTACGGTATTCTGTATATAGGAAAAGTATTGATTAAATCATAGGTATATGCAATTTACTTAATAAACAACATTAAGTTTAAATATTTATTATTATTTATGAAAATAGGTGAGTCGACCTATAAGCTGGGTTCTGTTGAATGTAATCATTAATCTTGCATGTTTGTCGCCAAACACATCTAGCAGCCTACCCAAAAGCAGTGCGAGTAGCACCTATACTTTTCTATTTGGCCTTGCTCCGAGTGGGGTTTACCTTGCCACCAATATTACTATTGATGCGGTGAGCTCTTACCTCACCTTTTCACCCTTACAATTTTCATTGCGGTTTATTTTCTGCTGCACTTGCCGTAAGTTCACACTTCCCAGGAGTTACCTGGCACTCTACTCTATGGAGCCCAGACTTTCCTCTTTATATAAAAGCGATTACACAGTCGACTCAGCCTTTATTAGATAATAAAAATTATTTTTTTGCAAGATGCATATGATTCTTATAGATAAGATTTTTATTTATATCATAATGCTTACTAGTAACTTTAATAGCGGTGTTATATGAAATATCATTTTTTAATAGTAAAGTAATAAAATCTTCAACCTCTCTTTCTGTTACATTGCTTTCGACAGTGTCTTCTCTTGGAATGATGACAACGAATTCACCTTTCTGTTTTTCATTATTATTGAGTCCAAAATACTCAAGCCACTGATCTATTGTGAATATTTTTATATCTTCATACATCTTGGTAATTTCTCTAGCTATAATAATAGCTTTATCTCCATTATATATTTTTTTTAATTCGTTAAGTGTATCCACGACTCTATTGGGGGACTCAAAGAATATTAAAGAAAAATCGCTATTATCATTTTTTTTTAAAATATCTATTTTCTGCAAAACTTTTTTTGGTAAAAAACCAATAAATTTAAAATTATTAGAGGCTTGCCCACTACAACTTATAGCCGATATAACCGAGGAAGCACCTGGAACAGGTGATACTATAATATTTTTCCTATGGGCCTCAGTAATAATAATATCACCAGGGTCTGAAATTGCAGGCGTTCCAGCATCTGATATTAAAGCAATACTCTTCCCTTCTAAAAGTAAATTTATTAGATATTCTACTCTTTCGTTTTCATTATGCTTATGGTAACTAATTTGCTTAGTTTTAATGCCATAATGATTCAGTAATTTCTTACTATGCCTGGTATCTTCTGTAGCTATAATATGCGCGCTTGATAAAATCTCTACAGCCCTGTAGGTAATATCATTTATATTACCAATTGGTGTCGCAACAACATATAATATACCGTAATTATTATTTATTTTTATGTTGGTATTATGCAAAATTTTCGACCTATAATAAGAAGTTATATTTTTAAATACATAGTAATTATTGTATCTAGTATATTGCTTTGTGCATGTAATACAAATTATATAGATATAATCTCAGGTGATGATAGCAAGGAAAAAATCAATAAAAAATCTGAAGTTAGTGAGAGCCAAGTCAATATAGATGAGCTTTTGGCACATAAAGAAATAATTCAAATTACTAATATAAAATCAATCAGTAAAATAGCAATTCTACTGCCAATGACTGGTAAATATTCCAAAGTAGGAAAGACCATATATGAGGGCATAGAGATAGAGCTCCAAGCATTAAAAATAGAAAATCAACCTGAATTATCTATTTATGACACAGGAGATGAAGATCTAAATATACAAAAAATTTCCTCCGAGATATTATCGAAAGGTTTTGATTTTATAATTGGCCCTCTTCAGAAACAAATTATAAAAAAAGTTACTAGTAGCAGTCTAAATTCTCTACCTATACTAACCCTTAATTATTCATTTAAAGCTAATCATAGTTTAAAAAAATTATATCAATTTGGTCTTCTTCCAGAAGATGAAGCAATATGTATTGCAGAAAAATCTATAATAGACGGTAATAGTAATAGCTCTATATTTTATCCTAATAACGAATGGGGCCGAAGAATATCAAAAGCATATGCCCTGAGGTTTTTAGAGTTAGGTGGAAATATTATAGATGAGGTTACTTATGATAAAGATGATAAAAAAATAAATGCCTTAATTAGAAATATTTTAAAAATTGAAGGAAGCATAAAGAGAAAAAATAAAATAAAAAATATTCTTAATAAAAAACTACAATACAAGCCTTACATACCTGACACTATTAATAGTATATTTGCTGTAGGCACCTCTGAAAATATGCGTTCTATTAAACCACAATTTAATTTTAATTTTGCGGAGGATATAGAATTTTACTCTACATCACATATATATAATGGCGTTAGTAACGCAGTAAGTAATCAAGATCTAAACAATATAAAATTTTGTGACATCCCATGGCTATATAATAATAAAAATAAAATAGAGAAAGCAGTGCTTAGAGATAATAATGAGAAGAAAGATTTATTGAGGTTTGTTGCTCTCGGAATGGATTCTATAAAAATTATATATAATATTAATAAGCTAGAGAATTATAGAAATAAATATTTATTAGGTGATACAGGATATTTGCAGTTAAATGAGTTTAATAAAATAAGAAGGCATTTAACTATAATTAAATTTAAAAACGGCAGAGCTAAAAAAATTCCTTTTTAATATATGTTAAATATAAAACACATAAAATATTTTAAAAAAACCCTTCCAAAAGACTTTGTGCTAACAGAGCCTGGTGATTGCTGGGCATATGGGTACGATAACAGCAAAATACATGTTATGCCTGAATGCGTTTTATTTGCTAAGAATAAAATTCAAATTCAAGATATTGTTAAGTATTGTTTTGAATACAGTATACCTATTACGACTAGAGGTAGAGGCACAGGAAATACTGGTGGTTCAGTACCAATAGATAATTCTATCATTCTATCATTAGAGAAAATGAATAATATTATAGAAATTAATATCAACAGTAGATTTGCTATTGTTGAGCCAGGACTGATCAATACAACATTGCAAAATTTATTAAAAAAACAAAATTTTTTTTGGGCCCCAGATCCTTCTAGTCAAGATTACTCGACTATAGGGGGTAATATTGCTAATAATTCTGCAGGGCCAAGGGCCATAAAATATGGAACCCCAAGAGATAATATTTTAGGTCTGGAGTTTATATCTGGCACGGGAGAGCTTCATAAGACTGGTGTAAAAACCTCTAAAGGCGTTGTAGGTTTAGATTTAACAAGGCTATTAACTGGTTCTGAAGGCGTGCTTGGCATTATTACTCAAGCGACTTTAAAAATATTACCGTTAAATAATTCTGCAATAACTATAGAAGTTACATTTGATGATGTGAGTAACGCATCAGATACAATTATAAGCTTAATGACGCAGCCTATAACGCCTAGTAAGTTAGAATTTATAGATGCAGAGGCTATAAAACTAATTAATACTATTAAAATCAACCATTATGATGAGGGGATAAAAGCCGCTATCATCTTAGAGATCGATGGTGAAAAAGAATATATTAATTTAATGCTTAAAAATATCATCAAATTAATAAAAATTAATAAATATAATAAGATTAATGTCGCTAGTAACTTAAAAGATGCAGTGGATTTATGGTCTGCAAGAAAATCTCTATCGCCTGCGTTAAGAGTCATAGGGAGTCATAAAATAAATGAAGATATTGCGGTTCCTATATCAAATCTAACTAAGCTAATTAACAGCTTAGGAGAGATATCAAAAAAATACGATATTAAAATTGTAAATTTTGGGCATGCTGGTAATGGAAATATTCATGTAAATTTATTATTTCAATCAGAGGAAGAAAAAAATTCTCAGAATTCGATCAAGTGCTTGGAAGATATTTTTAATTTAGTATTAAAGCTTGAGGGCACTATATCAGGTGAACATGGAATTGGTATTGTAAAAAAAAGATTTATTACAAAAGAGATTGATGAAAAAACTTTGGCCCTAATGAAGAGCATTAAAAAACAATTTGACCCAAAAAATATACTAAACCGAAATAAATCTATTTAGTACGTGCTTCTTATGTCTTCCTCTTGCTCGGAAAGATTTTCTAAAAAGGATTTTCTCTCGAACAACCTATCTGCGTATTTTAATATTGGCGCAGCACTTTTTGGTAAATTTATCTTATATTCTGGCAGTCTCCATAGAATAGGAGCTAAACTACAGTCCACAATTCCAAAATCATCACTCAAAAAATACTTCTTGCCTTGCAAGAAATCTAACGACAACATTAGATTTTCTTTTAACTTTTGTTTAGCATTTGACGATTTTTTCTCGCCACTTGACTTAATATCATCCAGCAGACCATACAAGTCTTTTTCTATATAATGCAGAACCATTCTTGTTTTCGCTCTTATAACTGGATCAACAGGCATCAATGGTGGATGAGGAAATCTCTCATCTAGATACTCCATTATTACTCTAGACTCATATAAAATTAAATTTCTGTCTACGAATGTTGGGGTGGAGTTGTTTGGATTTAAAGCGATCAAATCCTCATTTGAGCTACCCTCTAGAACATCCTCTACATTAAAAGCCAAATCTTTTTCACCTAGAACTATTCTAACTCTATGAGATTGCGGGCTTGTTGGGTCTGAATATAGCGTCATAGTATGCATAATTTTTACCTAGTGTTTAATGAACATCTTTCCAAAATTCTTTTTTAGTATAGTACGCTATTACTGTGAATAAAAATATAAACATAAGAACCCAAAACCCCATCGAATATCTTTTTAATTTTGCTGGCTCAGCAACATATACTAGAAAATTTGTAATATCATTTGTTAACTGCAAGTATTCTTTTTCACTATAAGACCCGATAGAGACTTTATTAAATTTTACTGGTTTATTATGTGAGTCTAATATTAGCTTTTGACCACCCTGCAAGTTTGCTAATATATTGGGCATTGATGTATTAGGGTATGCTAAATTATTGTATCCAGTAAGCGATTCATCGTCTTCATAATATGTATTTAGTTTAGCAAAAACATAATTTGCACCTTTGGATCTTGCTATCAGACTTAAGTCCGGTGGCGCTGCACCAAACCATTTTTCTGCATCCGCCTCTTTCATTGCGATTGTCATGGTTTCACCAATTTTTTTACTGGAGAAAATTAAATTTTTTGAGAATATTTTTTCCTCAATATCTAAATCCTTAGCTAGTGTACTCATCCTCATATATTTTAAAGAGTGACAACCACTACAGTAATTTACAAAGTATTTGGCCCCTCTTTGAAGAGACGCTTTATTATTAATATTATTTATTGCTTTATATTCATTCATTAAACCGCTTTTCTTTGCAGCAGCGAAGGATAAATTACTAATAGCGATTAGCGTAGCAAAAATAATTATATTTTTTTTATTCATCCGGTTATCCTGTCTGGAACTTCTTTTTCTACATTTAAGTTTGAATATAAAGGAGCAAGAGTCATAAATAAAACAAACAAACATACCAATGCCAGACCTGTTAACACCATAATATAATTATCGCTGTTTATTCTTAAAATATCATATATCGCTATTAGAAATATTAATATTCCAGAGTATATAAATGTGTATGTGCTTGCTCTTGCATAGCTATAAAAATATAAAAATGCAAAAAATATAAAATACATTTCACTGAATCTTAAAGCTAATGCGTTATATAAAGGTGTAGGTGACTTTACCCCTAAATATCCTAGTATTAAAAAACCTGTTACAAATACAAAAAGATTAATTTTAAATAATGTACTTCTATATCTTATAGACTTTATTGGGTTACTATCAATCCATGGTAAAAAGAACAATACTACTATTGATAAGGCCATAGCTAAAGCGCCATAAGCTGGATCAGGGATCGCTCTTAAAATAGAATAAAATGGAGTGAAGTACCAAACTGGTGCTATATGGTCTGGAGTTACCAAAGGATTAGCTGGTATGAAATTTGCGTGCTCTAAAAAATACCCACCCATTTCTGGCACATAAAATACCGTGATTGCGAATAAAAATAAAAATACTCCAATTCCCACAAAATCTTTTACTGTGTAATATGGATGGAATGGGATGCCGTCTAGGGGCACGCCATTTTCATCCTTATTTTTCTTAATCTCAACACCATCTGGGTTATTTGACCCAACAGTATGAAGGGCAGATAAATGTAGGATTACCAAAAGCAGGATAACCATTGGTACAGCTACTATATGAAGAGCATAAAATCTAGTTAACGTTGGGTCAGATATTGCAAAATCACCTCTAATCCAGATACCTATCTCAGGACCAACAAAAGGAATAGTTGTAAATAAATTGATAATTACTTGAGCGCCCCAATATGACATTTGACCCCATGGAAGAAGATAACCCATAAATGCTTCCGCCATTAAGGCTACATATATAAATACACCAAACAACCAAATTAATTCTCTTGGTTTTTTAAATGATCCGTACATTAGAGCTCTAAACATATGGAGGTAGACTACTATGAAAAAAGCAGATGCCCCTGTTGAATGCATATATCTTATAAGCCATCCCAAATTAACATCTCGCATAATAAATTCTACCGAATCAAAGGCGAGTTTTGCATCAGGCTTATAATGCATTGCTAAAAAAATCCCTGTAAAAATTTGCAGAAATAGAATTAAAAAAGCTAAAGAACCAAAGAAATACCAGAAGTTGAAATTTTTTGGTGTGTAATAATGCGTCAAGTGATTTTTTATAAAACTTAAAATAGGAAGTCTTGCGTCTACCCAGCCAATTACTCCAGTACCTTCGCTTTTCTCGTTATATTCACTCATTTTTTAAACCTTACTTTCTTTATTATCAGCAGGTAATTCACCCACAATTATTGTATTTTCATCTTCAAACCTATACGGCGGAACTTTTAAATTTGCCCCTGCTGGGCTTCCGTTCGATACTTTCCCAGCTAAATCAAATTTAGAACCGTGACATGCGCAAAAGAAGCCGCCTTCCCAGTCTTTCCCTAAATTACCATCATTTGTATCTGGTTTGTAAGCTGGATTACACCCAAGATGGGTACAAACTCCCTCTAAAACTAATATTTCTGGCTTCAAAGACCTATATTTATTTTTTGCAAAATCAGGTTGCTGCTCTATATTTTCTGACATTGGATCCTTATGCTGAGAATCACTAATATTTATACTATCAAGCATATTTTTTGTTCTTTTAACAACCCATATAGGTTTTTTTCTCCAAATTAGATCTATTTTTTCCCCTTCTTTTAAGCCGCTAATATCGACTTTTACTGGTGCACCAGCTGCTTTAGCTTTTGCGCTGGGACCCATTGAAGATAAGAAAGGCCATAGAGTCGCTGCAGCACCTGTGCCACCAACTATAGACAAACTTCCTGTTAAAAATTTTCTTCTGCTATTATCGAGATTGTCCTTAGACATTGATGAACTTCCTTTACTTGATTCCACTATATTTGGCGATATTCTAACACAATGTAATGATTGTTTGTCGGAAAATCACTTAAATTATTGCATTTTTCAAGGATTGTATAAATAAATTATTTTCTTTTTTTGAGCCAACCGTCACCCTAAGAAAATTCTTTAAGCCGGGCATTTTAGACATATTTTTAATTAGTATATTATCTGATAAAAGACTTTCAAAAACCTCATTAGCCGAGCCTTCTAAAATCTTAAATAAAATAAAATTTGTTTTGCTGTCATAGACTTCAATTTTCTTAATATCTCTCAATTCTAATGCCAAAGAACTTCTTAATAAAATGATTTCCTCGATCTGATCCTCCAAATAACTGCTATCGATAGATATCTCGCTTATTTTTTGAGATATTGAGTTTATATTAAAAGGCAGCCTTAATTTATTTATTTGCTTGATTATATATTTATTAGAAAATAAATATCCTAATCTAATGCCTGCCAAGCCCACTTTAGAAAATGTCTTCATTATTATGAGATTTTCAAATTCATTAATTTTTGATATGAACGATTCTCCTGAAAATGCACCATATGCTTCGTCTACCACTACTACACCATTCGATTGTTTAATTATCGCTTCAATATCTTTTTTACTCCAAAGATTTCCTGTCGGGTTATTCGGATAAGCAAGAAATATAATTGCTGGGTTCAGGTCTTTAATTTTGCTTAACATCAACTTTATGTCTAATGCAAAATTATTTTTCAAAGGGACTTCTTCGTACCTAAGGCCTACAACTTGAGAGATTTTTTTATACATGCTAAATGACGGTGCTGGACATAAAACAATATTTTCTGCTCTTAAAAAAGTTAGGCAAATAAGTTGTATTAGCTCATCTGAACCATTCCCAATAATAGCATCATATTTTTTATCATCTAACTGATATTTTGTTAGTAATTTATTACGTATACTTTGACAGTCTCCGTCAGGGTACCTGTTCAGACTTGTTGCGCCAGAAGGAAGACCTATAATCTCAAAATTTATATCTAGTTCAAATGGGTTTTCCATTGCGTCTAACTTGATCATATTAGTAGAATCAAAAATTTCGTATTCTGTTAACAAATGAATATCATCTCTAAAAAAATTATTAATTTTATTTTTCATAATCTGAGCTCTTTTTTTTTCTCAACATAGCTGAAGTTCTGTGCGAATATAAACCTTCGGCATTAGCTAGCACAGATGCATGCTTCGCTAAAACTTTTGAAGCATCTTTTGAACACTGAATCACTGTAGATCTTTTCTGAAAATCATAAACTCCCAGAGGCGAGGAAAATTTAGCTGTACCAACAGTAGGTAAAACATGATTTGATCCAGCGCAATAGTCGCCAAATACCTCAGGAGTGTGTTCTCCTAGAAATATTGCTCCGGCACTCTCAACTTTATCTAAGTATTGTTCACTATTCTTAATTGATAATTGTAGATGTTCTGGCGCTAATTTATTTGATATTTGAATTGCTTCATTGATATCTTTAGAATGAATTAACATACCGAAGTTATTTAATGATGACTCAATGATTTCCATTCTCTCTGCGCTTGGTAGGGTTTTTTTCATATAATTTTCAACATCATTTAATAAATTTTTATTAGGCGATACTAATATAGACTGAGCCAACTTATCATGTTCTGCTTGTGCAAATAAATCAGCTGCCAGCCATGATACATTTGCACCGGAATCTGCAATAACTAAAATTTCAGATGGGCCTGCAAAATTATCAATGCCTACCTCACCATATAATTCTTTTTTGGCTTCTGCTACGTACTGATTTCCCGGGCCAACTATCATATTTACTTTTGGTATTGTTTTAGTGCCTAATGCAAGAGCTGCTATTGCATGCGCACCACCTATTCTAAATAATCGATCTACTTCTCCCAAGCAAGCTGCCGCCAATACTAAATCATTTATTTCCCCGCCTGGCGAAGGCACCACCATTATAACTTCTTGAACCCCAGCAACTTTTGCTGGGATCGCGTTCATTAGCACACTTGAAGGGTACACAGCAGATCCACCAGGAACATAAATACCAACCTTATCTATCGGAGTTACTCTTTCTCCTAAATTTATTCCATCGCTACTATACTCCCATGATTCTAATTTTTGATGCTCAGAAAATTCCTGTATTCTATTTTTTGCGAATTTTAGGGCTTCTAATTCTTGGGGTGAAATCTTTTCTAGCGCTGCGGAAATAGTCTCTTTAGATACCTCTAATTCTTTTGCATTTTTGACATCATAGTTATCAAATTTTTTAGAAAATTTTACTAAAGCACTATCGCCAAATTCCCTAACTTCATGAATAATATTTTTTACTGAACTTTGAATACCCGATGAGTTTAACTTCCTCTGCGCGATATGTTTTTGCAATATCTCAGAAAAATTTTTATCAGCGGAACTTATTTTTTTAATATTAAGCATTAACTCTTCGTTTTTTAATAGCGTCCGATAATGTATATAAAGCTTTTTCTGTATCTTCCCAACCAATACATGCGTCAGTAACGCTTTTCCCATACACAAGATCCAGATCATTAATATTTTGATTACCTTCAACCAAATTACTCTCTATCATTAATCCCTTAATTCTTTTTTCACCATTGCTTAATTGCCCCGCAAGATTATCTACAACTACCATTTGTTTTTTATGATCCTTAAGGCTATTTGCATGACTGCAATCTACGACAATTTGCTGTGGTAAATTTGACTTATCTAGTCTTGCCGAGACATCATCTATACTTTTTTCATCATAATTAACTTTATTACTCCCACCTCTTAAAATAGTATGGCAATAAGGATTTCCGCTGGTAGAAAAAATAGCAGAATTACCTTCTTTGGTAACTGATAGAAAATGATGTGCGCCAGATGCAGCTTTAATAGCATCGATAGTAATCTGTAAATTACCATCCGTGCCATTTTTAAAGCCCACTGGACAAGAAAGTCCTGAAGATAGCTCTCTATGACATTGGCTTTCTGTAGTTCTCGCGCCTATTGCACCCCAACTGATTATATCTGCAATATATTGAGGGCTAATAAGGTCTAAATACTCTGTGCCGGTTGGAATCCCTAAATCAACAATATCTAAAAGGAGTTTCCTTCCTATCCTAATACCTTTATTTATCTCAAAACTACCATCTAGCATTGGGTCATTTATAAGGCCTTTCCATCCTACTGTGGTTCTCGGCTTTTCAAAATATACTCTCATTATTATGAATAAATTTTCAGACACTTCTTGAGATATTTTTTTTAATTTTTTTGCATAATCCATAGCGGCGATAGGGTCATGTATTGAACATGGCCCAATAACGACAAAAATTCTATCGTCTTTTTCATCCAAGATATCCTCTATGACCTTTCTAGAATTTAGAATAGTCTTTGCTGAAAGATCAGTTATAGGCAGCTCTTTTCTCACATCCTCCGGAGTGCTTAACTCTTGTATTTCTATTATCCTTAAGTCATCAGTTTTAAGCGTCATAATTACTCTCTATGTAATTTCCTCAAAAGCATTAATAATATTTTCAATAGATTCTGTCTTCGTTTTCATCGATGCTTTGTTACTTATTAATTGCGCACTAACGTCAAAAATAAAATCAATTTCTTCTAATCCATTAGCTTTCAAAGTCATCCCACTATCTACTAAATCCACAATATAATCTGCAAGGCCAAGTATAGGTGCTAACTCCATTGATCCATATAATTTTATTATATCAACTTGTTTCTTTTTTTTATTAAAATATTCATTAGCGCAATTTACATATTTTGTTGCAACTTTAATTCTTGCTCCTGGCTTACAATTTGGCATTGCAGCTAAAGACATTCTGCACTTTGATATATTTAAATCTAAGGGTGTGTATATATTATTTAAATTACACTCTACCAAAGTATCTTTACCAACTATTCCCAGATCTGCAGCTCCATTTCCAACATAAGTTGGTACGTCGGAAGCCCTAACAATTACTAATTTTAACAGGTTATTGTTAGTTTGATATATCAGCTTTCTGGAATCACTCATACTATCCAGTGTCTCAATACCCATTTTCTTTAAAAGCTCCATACCCTCTTCTAAAATCCTTCCTTTTGATATTGCTATTACGATATTATCTTTCAAATTCATTTTGGTAGTCTCTTAATGCTAGCGCCAATTTTAGTTAATTTTTCCTCGATACACTCATACCCTCTGTCTATATGATATATTCTATCCACTATAGTCTCTCCTTTTGCAACTAATCCAGCTAAAATTAGGCTTGCAGACGCTCTTAGATCAGTTGCCATCACAGGTGCTCCTGTCAAACCTTTGACACCCTTTATGCTAGCTGTATTTCCATTGATTTCAATATCTGCACCCATTCTAACTAACTCCTGAACATGCATAAACCTATTTTCAAAAACTGTCTCTATAACTTTACTTTTCCCTTTAGATATTGCATTTAAAGCAATAAACTGAGCTTGCATATCTGTCGGGAAATCTGGGTATGGATTAGTTGTGATGTCCACCGAATCTAATTGAGATCTCACATCTATGTTTATTATGTCATTTTTTACTTGAATGTCCGCACCAGCTTTTCTTAATTTATCAATAATCACTTTTATAGTGTCTGGCCTAGTGTGAGTTAAAGTAAGCTTTCCTTGTGTTATAGCTGCCGCAACTAAAAATGTAGCAGTTTCAATTCTATCGGGTAACACATCGTAATGACATCCGCTTAGCTCATCCACACCATTAATTGTAATAGTTGAAGAACCATCCCCTTCAATTTCTGCTCCCATTAATCTTAAACAGTTAGCTAAGTCTATAATTTCTGGTTCTTTTGCGGCATTTGCAATTACAGTTTTGCCAGTAGCCAGAACTGCGGCCATCATTATATTCTCTGTTCCTGTAACTGTTACTATTGGAAATATAATTTTTGCACCTTTAAGTTTTTTTGCTTTTGCTACTATATAACCGTCCTCAACTTTAATATTTGCACCCATTGCTCTCAATCCTTCGATATGAAGATTCACTGGTCTTGAGCCAATAGCACACCCACCAGGCAGAGAAACTTTTGCTTCGCCAAAATGAGAAAGTAATGGCCCTAAGACTAAAATAGAGGCTCTCATAGTTTTAACCATTTCGTATGGAGCATAAAGGCTATTAACAGTTGACGCATCTATACTTACCTTCATTTTTTCATCTATAGATATAGTGGCTCCCATTTCGGTAAGAAGAGAGATGGTTGTTGTGACATCTTGCAGATGAGGGACATTGCCAATAACAACCTCTTGACTGCTTAAAAGGCTGGCAGCTAAAATAGGCAATACAGAATTTTTAGCGCCAGATATTCTAACCTGACCCTTTAAAGCTGTACCACCGGTTATTAGTAATTTTTCCATATTTAGGACTCTGACTCTAATCTACTAACAACCGATTCGATTCCATTTTCTTCAATTTCTGGCAATAGGCTTTTACGTAAACTTTTTACCAACCTTAAACCGTTAGCAACTACCTCTACTATTTTCCATGAGCCAGAAGATTTTTTCATTACGTATATGACTTGAAAACCTGGTTTTCCTTTACCTACAGAGAGTTCAGTTTTGACCAAATAGAAACCTTTATTTTCTGAAGTACTTATAATTGTTATTTTAGAATTTGCATATTCAACAATTGTTTTCGCATATATTCTAATTAATTGATTTTTTAAAGCCAATTTAAATCTATTTTTTAATTCAACCGGCATATCATTATATTTTTTTTTCCCAGTAATACTTTTAATCAAAATATCAAAATCTATAATTGGCGTTAAAATTTCATCCACCCTTCCATAGAAGGATGAAATATTATTTACGTATACTTCTTTGTTTTTCTCCACATCTGCAAATAAATTATTCGCCGCAGATAATATTATATTCTCAGGAGCAGTGCTGTCAGCATAAGATATCGGCGTTCCCATAATTATCAACGTAAAGAAAAGGCTAAGGTTAAATGTTTTTAATTTTTTCATGCTGCATTATTCCACACAAATATGCACTTCATCAAGAAACATCCTAATTATTTTCTTTTCCCAGCGGTTTAAATAAGATCAATAAAGCAGGCAACAGAGTCAAAGAAGCTATAAGCGCAGTCACCATAGCTAAACCTGTCAATAAACCAAAATATATGGTTGGTATAAAATTCGACAAAGATAAAATGGAAAAACCAATCACAATAATTGAAGAGGTATAATACATTGCCTTTCCTATACTTCCATGACAGATCTGAACAGATTTAGTGTAATTTTTATTTTCTAAAAATTCTCTTTTAAATCTGATCACATAATGAATAGTATTATCTACCGCTATCCCCACACTTATAGCTGCAATAGTGATGGTCATTAAATCAAGAGGTATTGATTTTAAACCCATAAAACCTAACACTAATGTAGCTGGAAGAATATTTGGTATTATTGCTATTACCGCTAAATAGAAAGACCTAAACAGAATAATAAACATAAACATTATAGAGAAAAATACAAAGCCGATGGTCTGTATTTGAGATGAAAATAAACTCTGCAACATATTATTATATAAAACCAACATGTTGGTAGTATTAAACCTTTCTTTTGGGTAACCCATTTCTTTTATAAGAAAAGACTCCACTCTCTCAATAAATTCTTTTCTGTTTAAGTTTTTATCAGAATCTATTATTCGCAATGTTATTCTTGTTTGGGTCTCATCTTTTGACAAATAGGGATCCAATAACACCTCCCTCACCTCTTTAGATAATGAGCTTTTAATTGCTCCAACCTGAAGATCCGATAAGGGCTCGTCATCATTCAATCCTATGGAAAGCTTATATAAGGTCGCAATTGATAATACTTTGCCAGTCTCAGGCTGCGCCTCTAAATAATCATGAATCTTTTCTACCTCTTTTAACTTAGGATTACTTATCCAGTAACCCTCAATATTCTCATCTGTGTCTCCTAACAAGTCAGATAAGGAATCAAAATCCATATCATCATCAATTGCCACCTCATCTTCAATATCCTTTTTGTAAGGCTTATCAATAATAATATCAAAAGGTGTCGTTCCACCCAGCTTCCTATCTATCTCGAGCATACCTTGATAAATCTCGGTATCAGAATGAAAATAATCAATAAATCTATTTTCTACTTTTATTTTTGTTACGCCAAAGATACTTATGACTAATATCAAAAATGCCATAAAAATAATTTTTCCATAATTTTCTATAGAGAATGCTGCAAATTTATTTGTGATAGTTTTCGTAATATCGTTTTGCTCCTTAATATCTTCATTTGGCAAAATCATGAGAATGGTTGGAAACACTATAAAAGTAATAATAAAAGCTGAGCTGATACCAACCGTCATCATGTTGCCAAAATCTATAACAGGCCTTATCCCACTAACCACTAAGGATGCAAAAGCCACAATTGTAGTTAATGATGTGTAAACACATGGTATGAACATGTAATGAATTGTTTCAATCACTATGTTCTTTTTATCTGAGCCTAACTTTTGAGCATTTATCTCTCTATACCTAACTGCTAAATGAATTGTCATAGACATAGTTATGATTAATAGTATTGCCGCAAAATTAGAGGATATAACAGTTATACGCCAGTCAATATAACCTGCAAGACCGCTGACAAAAACTACTGAGATAATGCAACCAAATAGTGGGATAGCTACCCACCTTACACTCTTAAAAATCAAAGATAATATTAAAACAAGAAAGATGAATACACCCACTCCAAACTTTTTAATATCCTGCGCTATAAAATCCGTCATATCAGAGGTTATCATTGGCACACCACCTAAAAACATAGATGCATCACTTTTATAATTACTAATGACTTTTCTAATTTTTTTTATATTTTCTTTTTCTTTTGCTGCGCGATCAAAGCTATAGTTTTTAAAATCTAACTCCGCATTCATTAGAGACTGCTCTTCTACCTTAGTTAAACTTCTTGTTAGGCTAATTTCCCTCAGACTGCTTCTTTTACCTAATAAGTCATAATATTTTTTATCTTTTGAGAAATTTACAACTATCACTGTCGTTGAGGAGTCCGAGCTCATTAAAAGATTTTTATATAATGGGCTTGTCAAAAACTCTTGCTTTACTAGATCCAGATCAACATCTTTAGATCTTAATGTTCTTTGCTTTTTTGAGAGATCAGTGAATCCTATTTTTGGACTATCTAACAGCGGCACGTCTAAGATAGTTAACACATTGCTTACATCAGAAACACTAGATTTTAAATTTTCAGCTAAATTATCTAATAAATCCAGAGAATCTTTATTGTAAATACCTTTATAGGGCTTAAATGTTATAACAACAAAATCTTCTGTTGAGTATCTTGCGCTTGTAGCTCTATAGTATTTTAAAGCCTGGTCATTTTCTAAAACAAGAGAGTCTGCCGAAGCATCCATCTTAAAGTCTGAAATACTTTGAGAAAAGAAGGCAATTATTAATAACGCCGAAAAAAGAAAAAAGTAAGGTCTTTTTACTATTAAATAGTCATAAAAGCTTACAATGCTGGATATAATTTTCATAAAATAAGTGAATTGAGCTCCCTAAGATGAGATTAATTTTGCCATTATATCATTTTTATAGAAGCATTCTTATAGAATTTATGAGATATAACTTATATTATCTTATATAATGAATAAACATTTTTTAAAAAAAGCTTATGTCTAAATTGTATGAGAGTGAGGCTTTAAAAATAGCCCAAGAAGTTATCAAGTCTGAAGTTTCTGCTATAAATAATCTTAAGAAAACTTTAGATAAAAATTTATACCTCCTATGTAATAAAATTTATAATTGCAAGGGTAAATTAATAATTATCGGGGTCGGTAAATCTGGCCACATAGCAAACAAGTTAGCGGCCACTTTTTCAAGCACTGGAACCCCATCTTTCTTTGTTCATCCTAGTGAAGCGATGCATGGTGATATAGGTGTCGTTTCCAAGCAAGACGTAATACTTTTAATATCTAATTCAGGATGTACGCCTGAGATTATTCCTATTCTTCCCTACATAAAGAAGATTGGATGCTCGATCTTAAGTATTTGTGGTAATAAAAAATCAAAAATCTATGAAGATTCAGACATCTCTTTAAGTATTGATATAAAAAAAGAAGCGTGTCCACTTAATTTGGCCCCAACCTCTAGCACCTCGGTAACATTAGTTTTAGGGGACATTATAGCAATAATTTTAATGAGAATGAGGAAGTTTAAATCTGAAGATTTTGCTAAAAATCACCCTGGTGGTCGCCTAGGTAAAAACCTAAATTTAAAGATTCAAGATATTATGCGGAGCGGGAAAGATATACCGCTAATTAAAAAACAAAAAAAGCTAAAAGACGCGTTAATAGAGATGACAAATAAAAATATGGGCTGCGTAATAATTGCTAATTATAAGAATAATGCGGTAGGTTTTTTTACCGATGGTGATTTACGAAGAGCAATTAATAAATTACTTGATATACATGAAACTCCTATAGAAAAAATCATGACTAAAAAATTTTTAACCTGTATTTCAGCAGACTATGCTACCGACATTCTAAATTTAATGAATAAAAATAAAATAAACTCACTCCCAGTTCTGGATGCAAAAAATAAAATTATTGGGGTAGTGAATATGCATATTTTAATAGAAGCGGGGATTAGTTAAATTGTGAATTCTATTAGAAAAAACTTAGTTACCTTTTTAATTATTATTACAGGTTGCGCAGCAGCCTTATTTATAAACAACAAGGCTGAAAATTCTTTAAATATGGAATCTAACGTCATTAGGACAACGCCTGATAATTTGTTTAATACAGTAAAATATATTGCCATGGATAGTAATGGAGTAGCTTTATACACAGTTTCAAGCCCAATTATGCGACAATTCTTTAATAATGAAGTAATAGAAGCTGAGAGCCCAAATATTTTACTGTTCAGGAAAGATAAGCCGCCGACTAAGATTACCTCTAATTTTGGAAAAATTGCTTATAAAAGGCATAATATAAAATTATCTGGTGACGTTAACATGTACTTTAAAGAGAATTTAAGCGAACCCTTTCTTAAATTAAATACAGATGAGATATATATTTACCTTGATGAACAGCTTGCTGTTACCGATTCAGAAGTATTTATAAAAAAAAATAATTCACACTTAAACGGAAAAGGAATGAAAAGTAGCTTAAGTAAAGGTGAATTTATAATTTTTGAAAACACCAGAGGAAAACATGTTAGGTAATTTTAAAGTTTTTTTAATAGCTTTTTTTCTTATAGGTAACTCTATAGTAAATGCTGAAAACGCTGATAGAGATAAACCTGTTTTTTTAGAATCTGATTCTGCTAAATGGGATGAAGAAACGCAAAAAAGCACTTATCGTGGAAATGTTGTAGTCACACAAGGGACCATGCTACTAACGGGCGACTTGTTAATAGTTACTTCAAAAAATAACATAATAAATACAATGGAAATGACAGGAAAAAAAGCTACGTATAAGCAAAAAACAGCCAGTGGGAAAATAATAAATGGTGAGGCAAAAAAAATTCAATATTATTTAGAGAACTCTAAAATAATTTTTTTAAATCAAGCAATTCTTGTGCAATCAAATAATATTGTTAAAAGTAATAAAATAATCTATGAAGCTGATAGCGAAAATATTATTGCCGGCGACAAAGAAGGTAAATCCAGAGTAAAAATGACGCTAGAGCCAAAAAAAAATAATGAATAAATTAAGTATTAGAAAAATTTCAAAATCCTATGGTTCAAAAAAAATTGTTTCAAACGTTTCTCTCGAAGTAAATACTGGCGAAGTTATAGGATTGCTTGGGCCAAATGGAGCTGGAAAAACAACCTGTTTTTATATGATTACGGGCTTAATAAATCCACAGTCCGGCAATATATTTATTAATCAAAGAAATATAACAAAACTAACAATTGATGAGAGAGCGAATCTAGGTATTGGTTATCTTGCTCAAGAGCCATCAATATTCAGAGGTTTAAGCGTAAAAGATAATATAATGGCTATACTGGAATTAAGAGAAGATATTAGTACTTCAGAAAAAAATAATAAATTATTAATTTTATTAAAAAAATTTAATATAGATCATATCAAAGATACTGTTGGCATAAGTTTATCTGGTGGTGAAAGAAGACGAGTTGAGATCGCACGAGCTCTTGCTTCCGACCCAAAATTTATATTGTTAGATGAGCCCTTTGCAGGAATTGACCCAATATCAGTAATAGATATTCAAGGCATAATAAAGGAGTTAAAGAGTAATAATATTGGCATATTAATTACAGACCACAATGTAAGAGAAACCTTAGATGTTTGCGATAGATCGTATATCCTAAATAATAGTAAAATTATTGCCGAAGGGAAATCTGAAGAAATTTTAAAAAATGAGCTAGTAAAACAAGTTTATTTGGGTGATAACTTTAAAATGTAACAATAGAAAATTAAATCTATAATTAACTATGAAAATTCATCTTACTTCAAAAATTTCATCGCGGCTTTCGTTAACACCTCAACTACAGAATGCAATCAAACTTCTACAACTTTCTGCTGTAGAGTTAAATCAAGAAATACAAAATATTTTTGAATCAAATCCATTGATAGAGAAAGAGGATTTCTGTGAAGATTATGAAGAAGATAATTGTTCAGAGCATTACTCTCATTACGACCAAACCTACATTGTCAGCAATAAAAATACTTTATCAACTTCTGATATTATAGAAAAGACCGCTTCTGAAGAAGATACTTTGCAAAAATACCTGCTGTGGCAAGTCGAAATGCTAAATATAAGTAATGAGGATAAGTCATTAGCTAAGACTATAGTTGACTATGTAAATGACGATGGTTACCTAATAAAGGATATTTTTGAAATTTTTGATGATGTCTATGATAAATCAGACATAACAGTTGACGAGCTTATAGCAGTGCAACATTTAATGCAGAATTTAGATCCCGTAGGAACATGTACCAATGGAATAAAGGAATCGCTGCCTATTCAACTACAAAATTGTGATTTGGAAAGTAGCGTGATTGAAAAATCATGCGTAGTAATTAATGAATTTTTTCAAGAGTATACAGAAGGTAAATTAAAATATATTGGAGAAAATTTACAACTTAAAAAAGAAGATATTGCGCTAATTGATAAAGCTATAAAAAGCCAAAATCCTAGGCCTGGGACAGCCGTAGGAAATAAGAAAAATTATGATTATATAATTCCAGATATTAAAGTTTCCAAGAAAGACTCTAATTGGACTATAAATTCAAATAAAATTATATCACCTGTAATTAAAATAAATGAAAAGTATGTAAAACTTACTGAAGAAAATATATCAGATTTAGATAAACAATATTTAAAATCTAATCTACAGGAAGCAAAATCTTTTATAAAAAATATTACTTATAGAAATGATACTCTATTAAGTCTTTCAAAATGTATTTTTAAAAAACAAATTAATTTTTTTGACGGTGGGTCAGAAAAATTAATTCCCATGAATCTCAAAGAAGTTGCGAATGATTTAGGTGTTCATGAGTCAACAGTATCTAGATTAACTAATGGGAAATTCATGGAAACACCGTATGGTGTTTTTGAATTAAAATACTTTTTTTCAAGTTCTATAGTTAATATTGATGGAGAAGATTTTTCTTCACAATCTATTAAACAAAAGATAAAAAAAATTATTAAGTATGAAGATAAATTAAAACCCTTTAGTGATAATAAAATTACAAAAATACTTGCGGAGGAAGGTATTAATTTAGCAAGGAGGACTGTTACAAAATATCGAGAATCTCTAAATTTACTTTCATCTTCGCAAAGAAAAACAAAATAGAGTTTTCTGTAAATATTGTTACACTAAATCATAACGTGAAATTTATAGAAAAACCTGAGATTAATATAATGTCAAACGAAACCCAAATTTTAAAGCTTAATTCAATTACTGAATCCCTTAATTCAGGAGCTATGTTAAAAGCAAAATTAATATTAAATGGTCTGCACCCTGCTGAGATTGCTAGGTTACTTGAAAGTTCTCCAACTAGGCAAAGACGTTTAATCTGGGAGATGTTAGATCATAAAAATGATGGGGAAGTATTATTAGAGGTTGGAGATGAAGTTAGAAATAATCTAATGGAATCTATGGATGAGAAATCTTTGTTAGCAGCTACTGCTGGTCTAGAGGTTGATGATCTTGCTGATCTGCTAGACGAGCTTCCAGAAACAGTAGTTAAGCAAGCATTGGAAGGCATGGATTATCAATATAGGACTAGGTTAGAAGGTGTCATGAACTACGATGAAGATACTGCTGGTGGTTTAATGAATACAGATACCATTACCATCAGGCCTGATGTTACGCTAGATGTAGTGTTAAAGTATCTCCGGTTAAGACAGGAAATTCCAAAAAATACTGATAATATTATTGTTGTGGATAGATACAATCATTATCTTGGAACTTTATTAGTTACAAATCTCTTGTGCGCTGAACCTGAAAACACTGTAGCAGAGTCTATGAATATAAATTATATATCAATCAAATCTGACGCTTTAGCAAGCGATGTTGTGAATATATTTGAGGATAGAGATTTGGTCTCAGCCCCAGTTGTTGATAAAAATAATATCCTTTTAGGAAGGATAACGATTGATGATGTTGTAGATGTTATTCGTGAAGAAAGTGAAAGCGCTGTTTTAAATATGGCTGGTTTAACGGATGAAGAAGATATCTTTGCGCCAATCTTACCATCAGCCAGAAGAAGAGCTATTTGGTTAGGTGTAAATTTAATTACAGCTTTAATTGCGTCAGGTGTTATCAGTTTATTTCAAGATACAATTGAAAGAGTAGTAGCTTTAGCTGTATTAATGCCGATAGTTGCCAGCATGGGTGGTGTAGCTGGATCCCAAACATTAACTTTGGTAATTAGAGGAATAGCTCTAGGGAATATAAGCTCAGCAAACTCTAAATCTTTATTAATAAAAGAAATTGCTGTTGGCTTTTTAAATAGTCTTTTATGGGCAAGTGTCATCGGCATTCTATCTTCATACTGGTTTGATAACTACCTAATAGGTGTTGTTATAGGTATTGCTATGGTGGCTAACCTTGGTTTTGCTGCTCTTTCAGGAGTATTAATTCCAATTGCTTTAAAAAAAATTGGAGTAGATCCAGCTCTAGGTGGGGGCGTAATATTAACAACGATTACAGATGTAATAGGGTTTGCTTCTTTTTTAACATTGGGCACAATTTTTCTTCTTTAAAGACAGCCTAAAAATTTTTTCTTATGGCATCCTTGGCAGACTTAGTAATAGATGATGTTGTTTCCTTGAATTTCTTTAATAATTTTTTTGCCCAAATAAACTCTGTAGCTAAAACCGCTAGACCAACTGGTATTACAATTATTGCTGGGCCCGGTGTAAAAAATAACACACAGCCAATTAACACTATAGATATCCCTATCAAAAATATAACTAATTTCCTTATTTGTTTATAAAGTATTTCAGGCGTCATATTTTATTTGGGTAAAGTTACTCCAGTTTGATTTTGATATTTACCATCCCTATCCTTATAAGATGTCTCACAAATCATATCTGATTCAAAAAAAAGCATTTGCGCTACACCTTCATTTGCATAAATTTTCGCCGGTAAGGGCGTTGTATTAGAAAATTCTAAAGTAACATGCCCTTCCCACTCCGGCTCTAATGGAGTAACGTTAACTATGATGCCGCATCTTGCGTATGTAGATTTCCCAAGGCAGACAGTTAATACAGATCTTGGAATTTTAAAATACTCTACTGTAGAAGCTAAAGCAAAAGAATTGGGAGGAATAATGCATGTATCTCCTTCAAAATCTACAAAACTACTTTTATCAAAATTTTTTGGATCAACAATGGCTGAGTTAATATTTGTAAAAATTTTGAACATATTTGAGCATCTAACATCATATCCGTAACTCGACGTTCCATAAGATATCACTTTATTACCAGATAATGTTTTTACCTGATTAGGCTCAAATGGAGAAATCATATTTTCCTCTTGAGCCATTTTTCTTATCCAAGAATCAGATTTTATAGACATAAGCTTTAATTGTTTTCGATTATTATTTTTGGGAACTTGGAGCTATAATCTTTGGCTTGTGCTGCTAATTTTCCGGCTGTTTTTCTAGCAATTTCACCATATATTTCTGCCACTCTACCATTTGGCTCAAAAGCTACTGAGGGTTTTCCTGAGTCAGTTTGCTCTCTTATAGAGATATCTAAAGGCAGTTGCCCTAGAAGATCCACTTCACTTTCTCCGGCTAAAGTTTCCCCACCACCTGATCCAAAGATTGATGATTCATTTCCACATTCTTTACAAATATGTAAACTCATATTTTCAACTATACCAAGGACCGGAACCTCTACTTTTTCAAACATTTTTAAACCTTTTCTTGCATCTAATAATGCTATGTCTTGAGGTGTAGTGACTATTACAGCACCACTAACTGGTATTTTTTGCGCTAGAGTTAATTGCACATCCCCTGTTCCTGGCGGAAGATCTATAATAAGATAATCAAGATCTCTCCATTGTGTGTCTGTTAAAAGCTGTTCTAGAGCCTGCGTAACCATTGGCCCCCTCCAAATCATAGGAGTCTCTTCATCAATTAAAAAACCTATCGACATAGCTTGAATACCATGGTTTACCATTGGCTCCAGAGATTTTCCATCTTGCGAATCTGGCTGACCACTCAACCCTAACATTCTGGGTTGGCTTGGCCCGTATATATCAGCATCTAATATACCTACATTTGCTCCTTCGGCAGATAGAGCTAAAGCTAGATTTACAGCAGTTGTAGATTTTCCAACACCACCTTTTCCTGAAGCAACAGCAATTACATTTTTAATATTTTGCATTGGTTGTAAGCTTTTTTGAACAGAATGACTCTGAATTTTCCAAGTCACTTCTACAGCGCCACACACAATATTATCTGATAGCAGCTGCTTAGTTATCATATTATTCAGTGTTTCGGCGTAATTCTTTGCAGGGTAACCCAGGCAAATTTTTAAATTTGGCTTCTCATCCACTATATCTATTGATTCTACTGATTTAGTCTCGACTAAACTTTTCCCAGTATTTCCATCAATCAATTTTTTCAACGATTCAACGACCATCCCCTCAGTCAATGACATTATATTCTCCTGTGTTTTAAATACTTTCAGCACTCCATGAAACTATATTATATACTAGTTGGTATATTTTGGAGAAAAAATGAAAGCAAATAGTAAAATTTTAGTAACTAGTGCATTACCATATGCAAATGGGCCTATTCATTTAGGGCATCTAGTAGAATACATACAAACTGACATCTGGGTAAGGTTTAAAAAATCCATAGGAAATGAAGTTCTGTTTCTATGCGCTGATGACGCGCACGGCACACCAATAATGCTTAAAGCTAAAGAGCAAGGGATAACACCTGAAGAATTAATATCAAAAATAAAAAAAAGTCATGAAGAAGATTTTAAAAACTTTAATATTAATTTCGACCATTATTCTTCTACAAACTCGAATACGAATAAAAAACTTTGTGATGAAATTTTTACACGTCTTCAAAAATCTGGGCATATATTTCAGAAAACAATCTCGCAGTTTTATGATAGTCAAGAAAAAATTTTTCTACCCGACAGATACATAAAAGGAACCTGCCCAAAATGTAATACGGAGGACCAATATGGAGATTCATGTGAAAATTGCGGGGCCACTTATTCTCCTACCGAATTAATAACACCTAGGTCAATATTATCTAATACGGAACCAGAAACTAAAGATACAGATCACTACTTTTTTAATTTAAAGAATTTTAAAGAATATTTAATAGAATGGACTAAAGAGCATAACCTTCAGCCGTCTATTAAAAACAAATTAAATGAATGGTTGAATGATAATTTAAATAACTGGGATATAACAAGGGATTCACCTTATTTTGGTTTCAAAATACCAAATGAAGAAGATAAGTACTTTTATGTTTGGATGGATGCCCCAATAGGATATATTGCCGCATTTGAGGAATATTCAAAAACAAATGATAATTTTAAAGGAATTTGGGACAGCGAAGAAAATGGTGAAATATATCACTTTATTGGTAAAGACATAGCATATTTCCATGCTCTTTTTTGGCCCTCCATATTAAGTGGCGCAGGTTACAGAACGCCAACAAGCATTTTTTGCCATGGATTTCTAACAGTTGATGGTAAAAAAATGTCAAAATCACGTGGTACTTTTATCAAAGCATCAGAATATTTAAAATATTTAGATCCAGAATTTCTTAGATATTATTTTGCAAGTAAGCTCAATGAT
>ENA-ORXF01000235-ORXF01000235.1-marine-metagenome-genome-assembly--contig:-NODE-235-length-42417-cov-4.877185_pt1 | contig 42417 bp, 29 predicted proteins | sample MGYA00237864_ERZ511476 | MGnify/ENA primary metagenome ERZ511476 (study PRJEB26306, sample SAMN06343908) | marine metagenome | isolation source: coastal waters | place: Atlantic Ocean: West Antarctic...
CCAGTTGAGAGAACTTCCTCTCTCCACGCTTTCCCCGCCTCCCCTCCAGCAGCCCCGGGCTCGAGCTTAATCGGCTTCTCCGCCAGATGGCGCTCATGGATGTCGTCGTCCGCCTTGCGCTTCATGGCCTGCGGTTGCTGATCCCCGCCTCCGCCTCCGAGCGCTTTGGCCTGGGTGTCTGGCCATATCGTGTCCAAACGCTCCTTCCAGGACGCATACAGTTTCTCAGGCGCTCCCGCGGTGTCGCGAGCAGCCATTGCGCCGTTTATCTGCGACAAAACGTTTCTGGTTTTGCCTCCGAGTTCGTTCTTTCAACAAAAACAAAAAATCCTGCAAAAAAACAAAACATTTCCCGCCAAAGCCGTTCGGACGCACAGAAGCGAGCAAATTATGTCGATTGCCGCGGTGTGTGGCGTTCTGTCAGACGACAGTGGCAAACTGTATCTGATCGACAATGGCGTTCGCGGGACGACCTGCACGCAACACATGATATTTGCCAACAACAAAGGTCAGCTGGTTACGGTGCATGCACAGAATGCCCCTGGCGGAGGCCGACATTACGAAATGGTGCCTGGACACTCCGCTTCTGTTCCTCTTGTGCCATGGGACCCATACTCCGCTTTACCAACAGTCCGTGACCCACGGACCCATACTCCGCTGCAGCATGCGCTGGCAATCTGGACGGAACTCCCCAGGGTGGCGACTGACGTGATGACCCAGGATGTCCCAGACAGATGGCGGTACACAACAAGCTCGGAGCTTTTGGCGCGGGGGCTCTCACGGATACACACAACCGATGCGCTGCAAGGTGTGATCATGGTCGCGAGCAGTCCAGGAAGACCGGCCGGTTGTGAGGTAACAGCTGCTCTCACCGCAGGCGGGAAGCTCTTCTTGTGGGGGAAGGGCGCTTACGGCGTGCTCGGACATGGCGGCCAGCTAGACGTCTGGTTGCCGAAGCAGCTTGATATGCAGGAAGCATTTTTTCGACATGTTCGTGGCCTCGGATGTGGGCCTCCGGGGACCAGGTTTTGCTACCCTCCTGGCACCATGAATCGTTTCGCGGGTAGTGAACATGGAGGAATATTGACATCTGCGAAAGTTGCCCCAGAACTAAAAATTGTGATGGTAGCATGCGGCTGGAAGCATACGGTACTGTGTACGGAAAGTGGCCGTGTGTGGACGTTTGGCGATAATATGCACGGCCAGCTGGGCCTTGGACCGCGAGATTTGCGGCCGACCTACCACAACAAGCCCCAGCCCGTGCTTGCGCTGCGCCGAGAGTTCATAACAACGCTAGACTCGGGGCCAAGCCATGTTCTTGTCGCCAACCGGGAGGGTTCAGTGTTTGCCTGGGGTGGCAACCGTGTTCGCTTTGATGGTGTTGGTTGTGCAAACGACACTCCGCGCGTGCTCGACTCTCTTAAGATCCACACTGCCGACAAGGGAGACAAAGTTATGCAGGTTTCTGCGGGCACGACTCACAACGCAGCAGTCACAGAGCATGGCCGGATGTTTACGTGGGGTTCGTTTGCAAACGGACAGCTCGGGACCGGGCTGTGCGAGTTTCCTGGTTTTTCTCTCGCGGAGGACGGAGAGGGCATCCCTCATCCTACGACAGTGTTCCCTCCGACCGAGGCGATCTGCGTCGACTCGGCGACCCTGCTAACGGAGCGGATTGTTTTCGGAGTGTGTGACGAGACCAATACGTTCGCTCTCTCGGAGAACGGACATGTGTTTGCCTGTGGCAACAGCACAGGATTCAAGCTCGGCATCCCTGTTGATGGTCATTTTTTGAAGAACCTCCGCAATAAGCGTGGTGTGGTCTACAGAGAGCAAAACAACTATATGAGCAAGACACCCGTGGGCATTTCCTATTTCTCAAAAATCGATCCAGCATTCTTCGACCGAGCTCCGACAGAACACGATCCGGCAGACAGTCTGTTTCTAGCCAACGGTCGGACGGCGTCGGGTATTTGTGGATTGAAATCCTTGAACAACCAGGTGTTGGCAACCACCACAGACGGTAGAATGTTCATGTGGGGTGATAGTCATAGTAACTCGCGAGCTCTACAACTAGCGGTCGGCTTGAACATTGGACACCTTTTCGAAGATGCAGACAATTTTATGGAACCGGTGTCGTTGTCAGTACAGGCCACTCCCAGAAGAGTTATGGCCACCCAGAACTCCGAGCTTGCAGGGCTCTACGCAACGCCGCCTCTCGATATTGTCTTGGCCTTTGCCATGGGCACGCACGCTCGGCTCGGCACGGTCGACGAGGTGTCGCAGCGAAAATGTTCCCATTTCCTGGTGCCCGATTGCATATTGCAAGTGATCATGCAGCAGTATGCCAGACCGTTTTGCGAGTTGAGCCCTGCGGCAAGGTGGCACTTCGGAGCAGGCAAGCCTAAGGGGCAACGCGGGGGAGACGGGTCGACATAGGATATATATAGGGCTAATACATGTACCTTCTGTCTTCCTACTGCGGACGCCTCTAGCAAGTCGAGAGAAATTGAAGCTTTTTATTAAAACATCCACTCACAACTCTGTGTCGCGTGTGTGTAATGGCTCCTCGTTCCCTGTATGTCTTAAGATTGCTTGCCCGAGTGCTGGCGTGACGAGCGAATAGACAACGAGACCACACACCGCCATTGCAAAAATGTCCAGAGACGGCAGTGGTAGGTCCTCGAAGCACTCTAGTAGCTGCTCCGAGCCGGACTCGTGCAGAGCCACGGTCGCGAGAAAGCGCATGGCTCGCCGATGCAAAACGCCGGCGTACACCGGAGAGCCGGTGACCAAGGCCTTCTGCACCAGAGAGGGTTTGCACGTGTAGTGCAGCATCTGGACTGTCTGTGTGAGGGTGTTCGGCCCCAGCCACCCAGTCGCCATCTCGAGAGTCCAAGTCCAGTCTTATGTACAAAAGCCCATTGTATTTTTTTTCACAATACAGACTGGTAATCATACGACATCTGCCGGGTGTCGTGTATGTGCGACGCACACGGCGTGGCGCTGAAAACAACTGAGCCGGGGAGGGCCAGTCCGGCTGCGATGGGACAATGCGAGACATACATGCACGGTCGACTGATGGCCACCAAGCGACACACAACGGCAGAGGCCACGCACATCATAGAGCGCCTCCAGGCCACACGGAAAGTCTTCTGCGAGTCCCCCCGCCAGTGGAACGTGGGGGCCATGAATCTGAGCTTCTATGGTTTCGGCACGGACTTCGAACGCAACATTATGCTCCGCTGTATCAAGTACGCCACTTGCCCGCGCTTGATCCACTCGACCTTCATGCCCGGCTCTCCCGGGGCGTTTGAGGGCTTCATGCTGGTGCACCCGAGCTCGCCCGTCGCTCTAATCGAGGATCTCGAGACTCTCGTGGATCTCTTCAAGATGAGTGTGGGCGTGACCGACCTGGGCTCGTACATGCAGGCGCCCATGCTGACGTGTATCGAGCGCATCGAGAGCGGCGTGCGCCCGTACGGCAATTGGAAGGCCTTGCGCTCGAGTGGCGTGAGGAACTGCTTCACCGCCCTCCAGCGCGATCGCGATCTTCGCATCGCGAAGGAGAGTGTGTCAAGGCTTACCGGCTTGGAGTTCACCACCTCGAACATGATTGCCCTGCACCACGCCCGACGCAACGTGGAGATCGACCAGGCCCAGAGACTGGACGTGCTCAGGCAGATCACAGTCCATCTCGACTCGCTGGGGGGTATGATGCTGGACGAGACCGAAGTCTCGCTGCAGTTCCAGTACCTCAGGAACATACAGGGCTTGGTGAACGACGCAATCCACGAACCCTCGCGGCTGCACGTGCTGGGACTCGAAACGAGTCCGGATCTCATCGAGGTCTCGAACGTCGTCGCCTTCACAGACCAGATCGTGAGGCCTGCAGGCCCGATGCTTGTGATAGACCTCACACTCTCAGCCTGAGCCCCAGAGCTCCTAATCTGAGCCCCAGAGCTGTCTTTTTAATAAATCAACACCTCTCGTGTCAAAGTTGTCCAGCTGCAGATACAATGGACGCGCGCAGGGTGGCGTGCGTGATCCTGTTGCCGCTGGCATTCACCCTCGGCCTCTCTCTGCTCGCCAGCCGAGAGTTGTCTTCACAGATCCCCCACGACCTCAACACATCAGCGTGGCAGCATTTCGCACAGGACATATCCAACACGATGCTTGCCACCAACACTCTCACGCGCGTGGCGCTACTCCTGACTTTACACACCATGCACGTTCTATTATGTATGCCCCTCATGCACATCACCAAGGTCTTGTATGGCTTCTGGCTGGGCATCCTGCTGGGCTGGAGTGTGTGTTGTCTCTGGGAGCTGATGCTCTTTCTCCTGTACCTGAAGACGATCCACAAGGAAGCGTATGCTCCTATATTCACATACACCCGAGACGCACGGGACACCGGGACGCTGTTCCGGGAGAACATGCTATTCGCAATGTCCTCGCTCCCCCTTCAGGCCAGCGCCGCTCTCGTGCAGTTTGGAGACGTGAGTGTCGCAGAGTTCATGAGTGCCAACGCCCTCGTCACTGTCGTGCTCAGCATGAAAAATATTGTGTGTGGCAGTGTGCTGGCGACTGGGCCGAGTGCCGACGTGATGCTCTTGCTCGCAGTCTTGCTTTCTGTCTCCACCGTGCTACCCACCATCTCCACTCTCTACGTCTCCTCACAGACTCTTTTCGCGGCCCTCAGAGAGCACGCGGGCACAGCAGTCGCCCGTGAGCCTGGGGCGTGCAGCGACGGGTCAGAGGACTACGGCGAAGGAGAAGCCCTCGAGCCAACCAAATCGCCCTGACACGAAAAACACACAACTTTGCTCGAGCATTTATTCACAACGGTTCAAACCGCTCGCCGGCCTCTCAGAAACTAGGCGTCGGCCTCTCGTAGCACCGACTCCGCGTCGTGCGCCGCGCACCTGTCCTCCAGGAGCACGAGCTTGGACTTGAGCACATTAATGCGCTTCTGCATGTCAGTGAGCCGGGACCGCAGGACTTCATCCTGCAGGCGCTTGTAAGGCCGGGCGGCGGGTCGTGGTTTGCTCTCACGGCGAGCCTTCTTGGCGGGGGTCGGGTTCGCGGGACCGGAATTTGTCACGCCCATATTAGCTGTGCTGGACATTTGCGATCCGACGGGCACACGCGCGCGAACAGTGGTTATAGTGAAAAAAACTTCCCGAACAAACAGAATCAAATTTCCTGTTTCCAGAATTTCGTTTTCCGAATTTCCGGAATTCCAAAAGAGACCTACAAAAAAGAAGTAAAGCGGTAGAGTGGGTCAAACTTTTTTGTACCACCAAAACCAAATGTCTGAAGAAAGTGGATAGGTCAATAATTTACGATGAAGAATGAAAATGAAAAAAATATATATAAATAAAAAACTGAAAGAAAAGTTGGAGAGGGGTCTCAGGAATTTTTTTTGGAAGCCGTACTAAAAAAGTTGAGTTATAATATTTGCTCCTGTTTGTGCAACATCGATTGAAATGTCTGCAAAAGCGATCTGCAAAAGCGATTGAGTTTGCTCCGGTTTGCAAAAGCGATTGAGTTTGCTCCGGTTTGCAAAAGCGATCTGCAAAAGCGATTGAGTTTGCTCCGGTTTGCAGAACCGTGATTGGCAGTGTTCACCCGCACGCCAGATGGACGCGGTGACGATAAATGCTCTGTACATGCCCGTCGAGCCCACCGACCCCCCTCCTGGGCCGGACGTGGGTCCCGACACGAACCCCGTCCCGAAACATACTGGACTCACGGTGAATGCCACCAGACTAACACACACCCCATCACAAATCTCGCAGAACTCGCATGCCAGAGACTCGACCCCTCCTCCATCCTCACCCCGCACTTCCCCCCCGCGCTTGTTGAAGAAGCCGAGGACACGTGTCGTGCAGACGGCGGGGACGGCAGCGGTGCGCCGCACCTTGTTTGGGCCCTGACATCCTCTCGGTGCATCTCTGACGCTGACGGGCGCAGGTCACCGTCGCAGGAGCGGCGTTCGTTGTGTCGGGGCTGCGGCGTCTAGCCCGTGTGTTCAGAACGTTATTCTTCAGACTGTGGCCTCGACCGTATTTTCCCTGACAGCGAGAGCTGGTGGATCGCGTTACACATACCTCAATACTACCAGTATCAAAAAGGCCATGCCATGGGCACGTTCCGCAACGAGTCGGGACAGTTCTCCGCGGAGGCCGGATACGTTCGCTTCATGTAGGCCGCATACGCTCGCAAGTAATTCTCGTGTACTATTCTGATCTCGCGTGTTGCTCGTGGGACACTCGTTTCGTCTCTGGGCGTGTGCTGCATCTCAGCTCTGGACAGACGGTCCTATATACCTCGCACTTTGGGAGTGTGTTGATGCAGATACTGCTGGGGAAGGAGTCGGGCTGGATCGTGCTACATGAATTTTAATAAACACAAACACATTCGTCGTTTCATAAGAACAGCAACTGCTCATACACGGTACTTTGAGGGCACCTCATCCAGCCCAATATCCACTGTATTTTTTGACCTGGATGATTTTACAAGTTCTGCCTTCACCACACCTGTTTGTGTGCCAGGGGCCCCCCCAGCAAGCTGCCTTGCCTCTCGGTTCTTGTTCCTTTTCTCTCGCCTTTCGGCATAATACACTTCCTTCCCCATTTTTCCTATATCTTCATCTCGCTTTTTTTTCCTCTTATCATTCAACTTTCTCTTCCTCGCTGCTACCCTTTTATCCTTCAAAACCTTGTATGTTTCGACACTCTGAGGTGCACTTTTTGATTTGATATTTGATTCTTTATACCCCCAATTTTGCACCTTCACGATTTCTAGAACACCAGGCCTGTTGGTAAGACCCATACGCACACCCGTGTGCAAGTCACCAGGATGATTCTTCACTTCCATGGATATTGGCTTGTTCGCTCTGAAGTTACTTTGAATAATCCTTAGAGCATATTCTATGTAATCATCAGTTGACCACCGTGCGAATGTATTACCTCCAGGTTCTGGATATGGGTATCCCTTGCCCCTTTTTAGTGTACCTTGATTCTCAACGACTGGCGTACTTTCGTGCACTATAGTCTTAGCGATGTAATGAAATTCAGGATCATCAACATCTTGAAATATATACTCTCTGAACTTTAAGCCAGTATTACTTGATGGTTCCCTATTTTCTCTTTCTTTTTTGTCTGTTGCCAATGCTGGGTCTGCTTCTCGACGCCAGACGTAACCATTTGTATTTTTAGTGCGTTTGCCTGCCTCATCAGTTTGCCTTTCTCCAGGGCTTAGTTTGTCGTAGGTATACACACGATCGGTGGTTTGCTTGTTAACCTCATCTGTCAAAAATGCATGTACGGGATATATTTCACCTCTGTTGAGCTTGTCAATGGTAATCTCTTGACCCTTCATCATCCTCAATTCTTCCACAACATATACGCGTGCCGAATCCCTGTCATATGCGTAGTTGTAAATGACAATGCTTTTTTTTTGAGGGTCGAAGTCGTTATTATTATATGGGAGTCTCCATGTGTACAAATACAGTGGATTGACACCTGTCGCCATCGTACTCTGTTTTTGCCCATGCTTATATACTAACACATGCCTGTCTCTTCACACGTAGTGGTCGCACAAGGACTCGTACAGGTCAGCCACGGCCTTGAGGAGAGAGGATGCGAGGAACACGACGGCGCCATTCATTTCGGCGAGGAACAAGACCACGAGCGTGGGCAGCAGCTGCATTTCGACCTGTGGGGTGTTGATGGCGAGGGTGATGGCGCAGCACACGAAGCAGACGACGGAGAGCAGCTTGAGGGCCTGGGGGTAGAGCATGAGCTTGTGCTGGGCGTGCACGCTCGAGAAAACGGAGAAGAAGAGATGCATGAGCATGAACTGCATGCTGATGCCAGCGTAGGAGTGGTACTCTCTGCTGTGGTAGATCTTGCAGACGATGCAGGCGGCCGCGCACCCGAACATCATGGTCTGCACGAGAAACTGCGTGGTCTGCGCACGGTGCCGCACGCTGAAGACGAGCGACGGCAAGGCTGCGGACACCAGGAGGAGCAGCGCGAAGCAGAAGGGCGTCTGTATGGTAGTGAGAGTGAGGGGCTGGTCCCGACGCTTGAAGAGAGAAACCAAGATGCTGCCGAACTTGACGATCCAGGGCATGCTTTTGATGTAGTGCATTGACGCACTGGAGCCAGCAGCTTTATAAAAAAGACACGATAAATCACACTTCAAGGCGAGTGATCACTCGTGAGTCCACTCGCTCTCGGAGGACCCGCAGAGCCCGGCCATGTGCAGCACGTACGCCTTGATGATGTCGCGGTATTGGTGTGTGGGAGTGAGCGACGTGCATGCGCTGGTGGACTCGCCTTCGAAGGCCTGCTCACGTGCCTTGATGTGCGAGAGCGCCTGCTTGTGCACGGTGCTGTCGCGACACACGTCAGACATCGACAGGATGCGCATGTCGGGCGTGCCCGGGTATTGCGCCTGGTAAGCGCGCGCCGCGTCGCTCATGAGCCGGTAGCAGGTGTCCAGCACAGACGATTCCGGGCAGCACGACTGCAAGTCCGCCCCGGGGATGCTGCCACTGACAATCAACATCCTCTGGAGGTGTGCATTCCACGTCTCAGCCACAGATACATGCAGGTCACGGAGAATGCGATTCTTCTCCACTTGCACGTGCTGCAGATGATCTTTCGAGTACTGTCCGATGTGCAGGATCTGAAAGCGAATGCCGTTCGCCAGCAGGTCGTGAGAGCTCGCAACACCCTCTGAGTATGTTTTGCCCTCTCCCCTGCCACACACCACAGGCAGAGCCGGGAGGGGGTGGCTGGAGACGAGGACACTGACGAGCGCATCGAGTTCCTGGCGCTCCATGTTTGGGCGTCTGTGGGCCTGCAGGGAGCGTCAGTGTGTTTGTATTTTTGTCGGGGACAGAGGACGTAAAAAAGGAAACGCAGTTGGTGCTGAGCGGGTGCGAGAGCTTGCACACATGTCGTGCTCGCCGGAGACCCATGTGGACGCGATCCCATCGTGCCTCGGGCAGGAGTCAGGGACACCCGAGCTCTACAGCACTCCGGAGCTCGATGTAGAAGAGGCGCAGACGGACCCCGACGTAGTTCCGATGACTTCTGACAGTCCCATGTATGTCACACGCTCTTTCTCCGATCTTGTGATGCGCCAGGACGAAATTGACAGACTTGACAATTGCGAGGATGGCACTGACGCGACCACCATCACTGCCGAGGAATGCACGCCAACAGCGTCCGACGACCGAGACGAAAAGCTCATCCGTAGTATAGAGCGCTTGCAGATGAGTATAGACGATCTTACGATGTCCACTGGACGGAGTCGTCGCACCGCGAACAGGCGCCAGCGGGGAGAGTCCGGCCCGGCAAACACCACTGACAGAGCTGGTTATCCCGGGGGATATGGACAGCGCGGCCGAGGACGTGGGAAATGCAAGGGCAAGAACCATCACAGAACACCGTTGAGCTACAGCTATGTCGAGGGTGAAGAGTAAACGGGATCACAGTCGTGACACCATGCTCGGTACCCGACGGACAATGGTACCGGTGAACTCAGGCATGTTCCTGTGCATTCGTGTGAGGGTGAGGGTGAGGTCGGCCGCTGACGACACACAGACCACACAGGCCGGCATCGAGTCGTATACGAAGAGGAGTCCGGCGTCGTCTCTGTAGAGCGAGGTGCTGTGTCCCCCGCCGGTGATCACCAGGGCGTCTTCCTTTTGCAGCAGGTCGAAAATCTCGTCCACGTGCACGAAATCCCGCAGGCTCTCCTGGAATGCTGTGCAGTACCCGTAAACCTCCACGCTCGCGACGTCTGTCGGCATGTGTATGTGACACAACACCTCGTGCTGTTGCAGCATGGTGGTGGCAGGTGTTTGCATGGCCTGTGTGATCGTTTTCTGTGTGTCAGAGGCTGTCTGCATGAGAACTCTCATCTTCTCCGGAGAGCACTGTGGCGAGATCAAGTGGGCCACACACGCGAAGGCCCAGTACACCGCCGCAGTGGTGCACATGCAAGCGCCATACGTATACGTGCTTTGCGAGGGGTACGATACGAGCATCGTGCGTGTATCTGCGAGTGTTTTATAATAAATGCCCTCGGGAGATATTTTTTGAGTTTATTGTTGTCTTGTTCAAGCCCCCTCTATGCTGTATATATATATATATATCTACACTTGCACTGGCGCTGTCTTAGATACCACGAAGACGGAGTGGAGTTTCTGTAGAAGCACCCCCCCCCGCTGTTTCATTCGAGACGCGTCGGCTTTGGTCTTCGGGCCGCCTTGGTCGTACAGACACCAGCGACCGCGCTTGGCCGGAACGTCAACAAAAATGGCGTGTTTGCCCGTATGTACAATGTACTGTGTGTTGACTTGGATTTCCTCGAGACCTGGAGTGCTTGTGCCTTTGAGCCACTGGTTGACGTTCATTTTGATCCCAACATCCTTCACCGGGATGAAGGTGTGATCACACGAAGCATTGTGGTGTTGCAACACGCATCGGGTTTCAGACGAGCTGATTCCGCCACGGCGTTTGTTCCGGCGAGCGTCCTTGTTGCGCCGCCACTTCGCCTTTCTTTGGCCAAGGATGGTTTGAAAATTGTCAAGGAGTTGGTCAAACGACTGCTCCGTGGTTGGCATGTGCAGTCCGATGGCATACACCAGGGCTAGGATTCCACACCACCCGTACTTGCGCAGTACAGTTGGACACTTTTCACGCCGCATGTTGATGTGTCTCTAAGCATGCCCTTCGTATGACCACCGGTTTTTGTGTTTTTAGGTGTATATACATATATATATATATATTGATGCTTGGATGCTTGTATGTTTGTATTTTTGATGCTTGGATGCTTGAAACTCGATTTTTTTTTTGGGAACTGCTTTTTTTTTAAATTGCAGCAGTGGATGTTCGAGTGGAAGTGGAGGATGAGCGAAGACCACGCGGACGACAATGACAGGAGGGGCCCGCCTCGCAAAATCCGTGAATTATTGGAGCCGGGTCTGGACAGTTTTGGTCTGGAGAGTTTTCTAAGTGATGCCAGTGCGTTCGAAGCACACAGCTCCCGCAAATGTCGCATCAGTTTGCTGATTGAATCCGCAGAACAGATTCATGAAAACGAAGAGGCCGACGTAATGGGCGGCGACACCTATAGTGAGACACAGCACAACCATGACGTCCAGACACCACCAAGAGATGTACGGACCGCGGTGCAAATCGGCGACTCTCCGTCCGGCTTCATATGGACACCACAGACGCCAGTGCAGCCATCACAAAGCACGGCGCAGGTCACACTATTGGATCTGTTCTCACCCAATGCAAACATCGTTGAAAGTCCAGGCTTGTCGTTGCTCTACACAGACCCACCAACCACGCAAGTGGTTGTCCGCGAAATCTTCAAACACGCCCAAGACGGAGAGCGAGCACTACTCAAACGCAAAAACCCACCTCCGCCTTTTCCGCCGCGTTCGGCGTCTCGACAGATTGCTCCGTCGCCTCCGCCGCGTTTGGTGTCTCTGCTGCATGCTCCGCCGCCTCCGCCGCGTTTAGTGTCTCGACAGCTTGCTCCGCCTTTTCCGCCGAGTGTAGTGTCTCAACAGCTTGCTCCGCCGCCTCCGCCGGGTGCTGTGCCTGCTCCGCCGCCTTATCCGCCGACTGCTGTGCGTGTAAAAAGCGAGGCGCTCTCGGATACGCAAGTGCGCATGTTGTTCGAGGCCCTGAAACCAGGCGGCGAGTGTTATCACGGAGGGGATTTGAAGCAGGGCAAAATGCAAATCCTCAATGGACTTTTCGGATTCCACACCTCGCGTGAAAACATAAACAACATACTCGGGTTGGGGTCGAGGGTGTTGCACACATACACGCTCTGGGATTTGAAAGACGCTCAAACATACTTGTCGCTTGGAGTTTCTTGCAAGGGATGCCTTCGGGTCAATAAGAAACGACTGTTTGGCTGGCTGTGCAATCACAAAAGGGGATCTCAAGTAAATCAAGCCCGCGGCGACGAGTACATCAAAATCTTCCCTGGCGGACGCCCGTCGCCGTATCAGTCGATCAAGACCTTCGCAGCTGCTTCCGTCGAGTACAGCTCTGATCCATATGAATATTGATCACGCAATCTCGAAACCCTTCCGACAGACACATAGTGACGATTCCGTACTGGCCCTGTGTGTTGTATTCTGGCCTTGGGCACAGGCAAAACACAGAGGCATCTGATAATTTGGCTGGTAGTATCCATATTCGCATTCCACACACACACCATTCTCCTCGTAGTGCCCTGGTAGACAGGGGAGGCACGCGTAGCCCTGATGGCAAAATAAAAACATGTTATCGTATTGGCTGAGATTGTACTGTGCGCCGTGCGAGAAGTATGCATCTATAGTCGCCACGTCCCGCATCAACTGCTGCCCGATGTCACAGTGAGGGGTAGCAGCGGCAGACACCTCCCCGAAACAGGGCACGCACACTGCACTCCCCACGCCTGCGTACAAACCATGCCCACACACAGTGCATGTTGCACTCTGCGCTCCCGCATATGTATTTTCGGCGCAGGGGATGCACGTGCCGTTGATGCCAAAGGACCCCGGCGGGCATGCCTGGGACACACACTCCGTGGAGCGAGCACTGTCCCACGCGAGGGCTTGCATGCCGGGCTCGTAATCACAAGCCTCGCATGTGTAGCGCACTTTCGAGTCCGTGCAGCTGCCACTTGCAAACGTGCGCATCTGGCAGCTCTCAGCACTCATGGTGCCACACAGCCCCAGGCACAAGTCCCCGTTCCGGGTGTGGTCGTGGTCGCATACGAAATTGCACTGCCCGCCGCTGTGCTCGAAAACCGCCCCCGAAACCGGCTCGCACGGCAGCACACGGTTCGGGGTCTGCTGGGAGGACAAGCGCTCGGCGGGTGCGAGCGAGCTGGCCTGGAGGCAGCCCCACGTCACCGCAAACGAGTACCGTACGAGCTGGGTGGTCCCGAGCGCCACGGCCGCCGTGCCGTGAGCGTCGAACTGCGCGGACTCCAGACAATTCAGGGGGTCTGTGTCCGTGCACGTGCCTGCAATGTGCACCAGGGCATGCGGGTCCACATTGCACCTCCACTCCTCCGTCCGTCGGAACCACGAGAAGTCCGGCTGGCACGCCTCGAGCACCAGTCCCTCCGGCACCCCCGCACTCTCCAGGCTGTAGAGGTTGGTGTTGTGCTGCGGGGCAGGCTCCTGCGCCGGCAGGGCCAGGGCGGCATGGCTCAGGTGGTGCCAGGTGTCCACCCCCACCGCCGCGCCCGCACGCGTCTGCCCCGCGCACGGATCGACAAACACACACCGGCTCCCCGCGCCGGCACACAGCGCAAGCTCGTAGCCAAGCGCAGGCGCCAGCCACACCCCCGAGAGGGCCGCACCCCACACCACACACTTGGCACACAGTCCCAGCATATGCCGGTTTATTCAACTCTGTTTTATACCACTCCCTCCCTCCCAACCCCCGCAAAAATCGCTGCGTCTGTGGGTCAGCGCCGGGCTTTTGAGGGTTGTTAGATTATGTACCGGTTCTTGATCTGCTCTGCGAAAGGTTTTGGGAGTATACCGCGTCTAACATAGTATTTTTGGATCTCTTGGGGCATAGAAGACTCAGAATACGGGGCGTCATTTTGACTAGGAGATGAATAACCTGGTGAGGACTCGGAATCTGAGGCGGCGTCTGGAAAAGGAGATGAAGGCCTAGGGGTACTTTTCCCCATGATGCCTTCTTGTACAATACGTACCAAGTCAGGCCGAGTCAAAGGAGGAATGTCACCATCCAAATCGTCATCAACTCCAAACTCACCACCTGGAAGACGCCCGTTATGGGTGTCACTGATCTCTTCGTCGCCGTCATTGGACTGTGTTTTTCCACTTTTCATTTCGTTAACACCGACTGTATAATCCTCCTTCATTACCGCGATCTGCTCTTGAAGCACCTTCACATCGTTTGCCAACGCTCTGTACTTGACATCTTTGCTATTCCAAATTTTTTTAAAAAACCCTGGTTTTTTTGCAGTTTCAGCTGCAATAAGTTTATTCAGTGCAGTTTCAGTTTCTGTTTTGACCTGGGTCGTAATGTTGTTTTCAATACCTTCAGTAGTCTTTAACAATTGATCGTCAATTCCGCTCTGGTATAAGAAAACTCTGTCTGTCACAGTTTGTATCTTTTTATCAATATCCAGAGTCATTTGGTCAAATTTTTTCGGTATTGTATATCTTAACGTACTGGCTTGGCTGTCATAGATTTGTTGTAATTGTCCAATTTTACGTGAAAATTCTGGTATGTGGGATGCGATGCTGTGGTGCTCTTTAAAGTATTCTTGCATAGTAGCTATGTCGCTTGAATATTTATCATTCAGCGCTTTCAGTTGTTCTATGTCGTGTTCATATTTATCATTTTGCGCTTTTAGTTGTTGATCTATGTATGCGGTCATCGTTTTCATCAAATCATCTGGTGTAGCATTTGCATTCTCTTGCCTTTCTGTAGAAGTCTTCTTCTTTGGCATTGCCCGACCACAGGCCTGTGTTAAATATGGCAGGCGGGTGGACTAATGGTGAGATCGAGCGCCAGCAAACAAGAAGAGTACCACGCCCACGCCGAGCACGGCCACCAGCGCCAGCACCAACCCCGAGTCCGTGGTCTCTGTGCTGAGCGTCGGGAAGAAGGCTGGCGGGGAGAAGGCTGGCGGGGGGGGGGGTGCGGGCGGGCTCGGGGGGGGTGACGGGGGCGTGTGTTGGACGAATCGGTGGACACTGTGCACGTCGGCGTCGTAGACACCGGTCACAAATAGGCTGACAGGGAGAGTGGAGACGTTGATGGCCTCCACAGTCTGGATGACCTCTGCCGAGAGTGTGTCTGGGCGGAGGGAGACACTCGGCGCGATCGCAAGCACGTCCACCAGCAAGTCGTGTGCCTGGGTCCCTTGCAGCAGGCGCCGGGCCTGTGTGAAGTGTTGGTTGTTGAGGACTTCGTACTCGCGGTTTGGTGCGTCGGCAAAGCGCTGTAGAAATTTGTCGTGGGAGAGTGTGTTGTAGAGCGAACCCCGCAGACTGAAGAGAAGCACAGCACCCGCGATTCTGTCCTCGAGCATGTGGCTGGCGCTCTCTGCCATAGCATCGAGATCCGCAAGGAAGGAAAGAGAGACGGCTTGGGGCGAGTACGAGTTCAAGCGACTGGCGAGCACAAACGTTGCACGGAGCGCGGTGAAAGCCGTGGCCATTGGCTGGCAGGCTGAGGTGACATTGCCCCCCTCCCCTCGCAGGTACGCCTGCGCGTTCCACGGGTACTTGTAGAACCCGTGAGCGCACTGCCAGACGCAGAAGCGCTCGTGCATGGCGTTGACCAGCACCTGCATGGTGGACCCCCCAGCGGACGGGGGCTGGCCAGCCCGTGGCGACGTGAGCCCTCGAGCGCTACACTCTGTCTGCACGTGAATGACTGCCACTGTGCTCTTCAAGGGTGCGATGTGTAGGTCGTGTGAGCTGGTGCGAATATCAATGAGGCGGCCTGCATCCAGCAGCGTGAGATATAGAAAGCGCACGTGTAGATGCAGCACATTGTCTGTCGTGTTGGGTGCCATGTCGTAGCGGGCCAGCGCCTGCACGTTGTTTGCGATGACAAGACCGCTGGGCTGCTGCACGCGCAGGAGGGTGGTCATTGCGCTCGTGTTGGGACCACCGACGGCGTTGCACACGCCATTTTCAACGTACACCTGCTCCCACGACCTGTCGTCCAGTAGCGCCCGCACCTGCTCACAGGTGCCCATCACATGCAGGGGTGCTCGTTCGCACTGCGGGTGCTCTGTGTGCACACACACCTGCGCCAGAAGAAACGTGTATGCTGAAGAGAGCGGGGGACTGTCGAGAAACAGCCACGCATCAATCTCGGCTCGATATGCGAGGTTGTGGAGAGGAGCTTTATTACTTTCCGAGGAAAAACTGACCACCAGTCCACCCTCTCCGTGCCCGCACAGCCACACCAACAGTGTCAGCAGCACCAGCCACCCTGAGCGCATTACGCCCAGGAGGCTTTCGCTTAAATCTGCCCCCGCTGCCACTTGTGCTTCCTGTAACCTCATTCTCATCTCCTGCGCGTGTCCGGTCTAGTTTCGTAGCCCAGCTCGTCATACTCTATGTAAAGAGTCTCGTTCATCAGGCCTTCGTCGGGGTCTGGCGACCCCTCGCTCAGGCTCTCGACATCCTCACGAACTGCTTCGTGGTCAGGCTCCGGTGTCGAATTCTGTGTTGTTTGACACGGCACACACAGCATCTCCACATGTCAGTCGCTCGAGCTCAGCCTCAAACACGCTCATGTCACCAACCGGCCCGAGAAGTGGACTCTCTGGACGAGGATTGGCCGCATCGGCCTTGAGTTCGTTGATGATCACTCGGTTGATCTCAAGGCTGATGTGTTCTGCGTCGTGCTCCTGGTCTGGTGCCGAGTACATGATCAAGCCATCATTTACCAACACGCTCAAGACCGCAAGCTCGCCCAAGGTCTTTGGCGTTCCGTTCTCCAGCCACCGCGTGCACTCCGCACTCTCGTCTGTGCTTTGCTTCTTCATGAAGACTGCCAGCTTGTGTTGCATCTGCAGTGTCTGCAGGCCACCGATCTTAGACAGGAAAGCTCCCATGAGTGTCTGCTCCACGTCACATGCAAGCATTGCGGACCACCAGCACACTCTTAAATGGACACACACACAACAAACAACAAACCTGTGGATACTCGTGTCCGTGACGGTTGTGGTATGCCACAAGAAGCGCGCTGGCCAGCCGCATCTCTTGCTCGTTGAGGAGAGGGATGTATGCTCCGCAGAAGTCTAAACACAGACAGTCCAGTGTACCGTCTGGCTTGACGTGACGCTGCAGCAGTTGTCGCAGCCACTCCTGGTGGATATCCTCACTGTGTGGGAATTCATACTCAAAGAACCTGCCATCAGTACAAATCATCTTCATCGTGAGAGTTGTGTTTTAGCACAATCGCACCTGTAAGACACAATAGACAAGAAGGCGGCATGATGCAACTGGAATTGCTAAAAAAACTAAACAGGCGTGTGTTTGTAGCCAGATGTGTGCATTCCAATGCCATTCTGAGGTTTGAGGTGGATGCTGTGCCGGACATCCCCATAGGCGAAAAGTGCCACGTCACTACCTGTGAATTTGACCCGAAATCAAAACTGGTCAAATGTATAATCTCAAACCAGAGCGCGAACCGCCAGGGTGGAGAGACACTTGCCGATGGCTCAGGAGAGCACCAAGCAGCCGGGGAGCCCGCCCGCGTCTTCAAGCGACAACGCCCCGATCTTACCAAGTGACCTCCGACTGTTTCGCCTGCTGATATACACCAACAACGACGCAAAACTCACGCGTTACCTGCATGTGTCGTGCTTGTCGGACATGCTTGACGAGATCCCGGCGTATACGGAGCCCGTCATGTCCGCATTCAACACCACCATCGACAGCCTGTCCGTCTGTGGAGTGCCCCCACACAAGTACTCGGCGCTTAAGCCCCATCCCTTCAAGTTCACCAACATCTGCGGCAAAATCAAACACACGTACTCGGCACAGTTCCACCAGCCAGGCGTGCAACCCATGGTGGTCAAAGTGCAGAATGGCTTTGGTAGATTCGAGTGTCTTTACAGCGTGCATACCAACCTGCTCACCGGGCAGAACAGGAACAACACGCTCTTCCGAGGCGGCCGCAGCAGCAAGGAAATTCTCGGCGTAATCGAACATGCCTTCTGTGAGGAGAGCATCGGCAACATCCATGTGCACATGCTGGTCGCCAACATCCGCATGACACACCCCGTGACCGTGAACTGCTGCTTCGTGGACAAGATGCTCGCACTCGCCACGCAATGGCAGTGCCGCAGTGTGTGCATGACCGAGGACCAGGCATACATGAAGAGTTTCAAAATAAGCAATATCAAGACCGCATGGCAAGAGTCCCTGATCAAGTCGCAGCTCGTCGACAAGAATTTGGCCATTCTGGTGAATGTATGCCGGAGTGGCAGCATTAACTTGTTCATGAGTATTGGTGCCCTCGTCCCTCTCACCCCAGACATAGAACACGAATACACTCCAGTTCTGATGGCCGTGATAGACCTTATACACAAGTATACTTAAATGTGTTTACTCAAAGTTAAAGAATGGGCAATGCCCACACCAGCACACGAGAACTGTACGCGTGTGTAAAATGGCGAGGCGTGCGTTGTGCTGCTCCACCCGACGGGCAAACTCCGGAGTCCTTCCAAACGCAATTTCATAGTCCATCGTGGTGGGCTCCGCCGTAGGCTCGCGGGCTCGCTTCGGCATCCCTGCACAAATCTGTTTTTCAAGTGCTTTTGTGGAATAAAACGCGGTCCTTGTCCGGTGTGTGAGGGTTTGTTCGTGGGCCTTTTTTAAGGACTTTGTCGGACCCTATAAATAGCTTCCTCGGACCCTATAAATTGCTTCCGTGCAGACTGCACGCGATGTACGGCGGAACGGCGGAGAGCAGCGCGATGTGCGGCGGAGAGGCGGAGGCGGAGAGCAGCGCGATGTGCGGCGGAGAGGCGGAGGCGGAGAGCAGCGCGATGTGCGGCGGAGGGCTCCTTGTTGACCTTACCCAAGATCCCAAGGTACCCAGCGACAAAAAGCAGCCCCCGACCGCTGCGCAGGAAGCAGCCTGGAAGTACGAGGTCTTCCCAGAGGGAATGGCATCATATGGGAAATATGTCGTGCATGAGGAGACGGGCAGGGTCTTCAAACACCTTGTGAGTCGTCTGCATCGACGTGACTCTGCAGGAGAAGACCTTAACACTTCGTATGGGGGGTTTGCACCTCTACATTCTTCGGAGGACGAGAGCGACGACAAGCAGGACAAGGAGATGGGTCCAAAAAAGAAGAAATCGAAACAAGAAAACGCAGACAAGAAGAAGCAGGAAAAGCAGGCTGTCTCTACTGGATTTAATTCCCGCAAACTGCACGATGACGCACATCAATCTCTGTTGAACACCAAAAACAAAGAAATGGCCACAGCGCTCGAAGCACTCAAGGCGATGAGCAAAGCTATGGATGTACTCGAGGCCTATCACGATAAAAAAATCGAAGATCACCAGTCCCAATACAATCAGACACGTTCGGTTTTCAGGGAGTACTGGATTTCGAAGTTTGACGGGACTTTCAAACAGTACAAGGAGCTGGCCGATGATGAGCGTTTCTATGCGGATGGGGTTACTAGGCGTTTCGTTGTAGGTCCCCATCATCACGACCTGCTGCGGGAGAATAGCAGGATCCAGGACTTGGAAATGGAGGCCACGGACAAGGGCAAGGAACCCGCCGACACGCAGGGAGCTGCAGGCAAGGGAGAGAGGGAGAGAGATACACAGGGATAGAGAGGGAGCGAGGGCGCATAGAGGTTGTATCATCAGGCTTTATTCACCTGTCATGATCAGTCCATTCACTAGTCAGAATCACCGGACTCCTGATCAGCAGGCTGCTTACCATCAGTCTGCTCATCACCAGACATAGTCAAATCGACAGCCTTTCCATCAATTTCAGCTTGCTGCAGCTGCTTCTCATAACACCTCTTCTTCTTCGTCTTCGAGCTGGATGCACCACTCAAATCGTTTGCAGCTGTCAGCTTCTGCTCTTTTAGCTTCTGCTCTCTTACGGTTTTCAGCATCTGCTCCAGCATCTGCTCCCATATCTCGGTGGATGCACCAGCCGTATCGACTGGGGTACCATCCTTTGCATTTTTCCACAGCTGCTCCGCCAGCTCGGCGCGCTTCCTCAGGTCTTTTATAGTATCATTCAGCGTAGTTACTTTGAATTTATATATGCTGCAATTGCAAACAAAACTCATAATCTGTGGGTGCGCACGCGCGCCTCTTATATATGTATTCCAATTAACGTGTGCTGTTACTGTTCGTAATAAACAAGCGGCATAAGATTCAGCGTCTGGTCATTCCTGTTGAATCCGAGCTCTTCAAGGATGCGGAAGAAGGACTCGTCCGGGAAGAGAAACTCGTTCGCGAGTTCTGTGTCCCGTGGCTGTGGAGTCACGGAATTGTGCGGGTTGTTGGCTGCCACACGCACGGTGTTGTACCGGTTGACGGGCTGGTATAATTGATGAAAGGCAACGGTGCTGGTGGGGATACAGGCAACCTCGTCTGTGCTCGCGAATACCGATCCATAAGCATGGCTATCTGAATAGTCACGGGGCCCCTGAAACAGCCAATAGCCCTCACTCCCGAACATTTCGAACAGAATACCGTTGCTGGAAATATCTGAAAAACACCCAGAATCCACCAAGCGTACATGCTGAGTCCTGTTGTCACTGGTCATCCCGATGTCGTTCTTGAGTGTGTGTGTGGAGGGGTATACCATTGTTCTGTTGCCGCTTGGGTCGTCTGCGTCCGCCACATGGTGCATGTCAAGGCCAAAAAGGCGGGCAATGTCAGAGGCGATGCGGTTGTGGTTGCGGTGTGTGGCACTGCGCAGCCAGTTCAATTCCTCACACTTGAGCAGATCCGAGCAGGTGATGTGGTCGGCAGAGTCCTGCCACAAATTGTGAAACCCTTCAGCTGCCTCGGTGAGCGACCCCGACACAATTATACACACCTTGTGGCGGCGACAGTCCTTCGACGACGACCGCGTGAAGGTGTGGTAAACTCCCACCCTGTAGGGCACCTCGGGTCTCCACTCCCTGGTGTCGATCGTGTCATACGCATGGCCTCCTGCGTGTATATTTTGGTCTGCGATGCAGTCGAAGTGGGCGGGTTGCAGAGGAATGGCCTGCAAGTCGCGTATGTACTTCGCAAGGATCGACTTGTAGCGTGGCAAGTTGTTGACAATGTTGAGGGCGGTAGGATTGAAGGTATCGTCGCTGTCAACGTCCAGACATTCGTACATAGAAATCATATCAAACATCTTCTTGCTCACAGGCAGCGCTCGCGCCTTTGCGAGCAGCTTGCACTGGAAGTAATATCCATGAAGTTCAGCGTCGCTGCCTATATGGTGGTTGGGCAGCAGTTTGATGCTAGTGTCGGCAGAGTTGCGCACAGCATTTCGACACGAATCCAGCTCTGCCGTGCTGCACTTGTTGTGTGCGTGCTTGAGGTCTATGTTAATTGGTGTGGATTCCAGTGGGTCGGGGGGTCTACCGTCGCGCATTGCCTTCCGAGCTGTGAGTTGTATATATGACAGCCGCTTCCAAATGCTAATATGCGCCTCATGAAGACGCTGTTGATTTACTACACCATGTGCTGCATGCAGTCGGTGTTGGTCCGGGCTACGTCAAACGTTGTTACGTTTGACATGATAGACACCTGTCCAAGATCCGCAGATACGGGAATGCTGGAGAAGACACAGAGCCTGTGGCGTGACGCTCTGCTGAAAGAAACGCTTTACAACGAGGCGTATGAATGGACGCACGAGACACAGCTTCACGACTGGAACTTTGCTACATTGAGTGCGCCCGACGCCCTCACAGAGCAGAATGTGTTTGTGCCCACAGACAGCGCTCTTGACTGTGTGCGTATCTCGTATCGCAGTATGGTGCGCATGCCACACGTACTGCGCGCGTACATCAACATTGGCAACTTCGAAACACGGGTGCACAAGACCGTGTGTGTGGAGGCCAACAACGTGTACAATTCCATCACTCTCGAGGACCTACCGATCATAGGTGTGGTGCGAATTTTCAGTCAAATGACGCTGAAGGATGAGACCCTTTCGACCCACGTGCACGCTGAGTTCGATCTCGCGTGGTACCTTGGTATGTTGTACACTACATCGGAGAAGATCGTGCGTCACAGCTACCGAGACGACGTGCTGGCAACAATGCACCAGTTGTGCTCAGGTGACGTTGTTACCACTTGATCCGAACGCCCAAAAAAACAAATGTGGCTGATACGTCGTAAGCTTCCCCGTGACCTGTTCAATGGCCGATACATTCGTAAGCTTCAGAGATCAAGCACTCATAGAACTTATAGATACAGCCCGACGACAGGTGGAAGAGGAACAGGAAGCCAGGATAGAAACTTTGCTGAATTCCTCGGATTGTTTTAGTAGGTTCGAAGACACGTACACGGATATTTATTGTGACGCCTGTAGTCGTGATATATGTCCTGGTCAACACTACTGGTTTCGAGCGGGCGATCTCTGTCAAGAACACTTGTGCGAATCCTGCAACTTGGAATTTTCATTCGACCAATCTGACGCTTGTCTCGACGGGATCCCCGCCCATTTTTGTGTGAATGAATTCTTGCCAGAATGCTTTACGTGCCACCAACCAGTCAAGAAGCATTACTACCAACTCCTTTTCCGCACACTGGGGGACCAGACATATGATGTGTGTTGTGCTGATCATATATTCACCAGGGTGCCAGGGTGTAGAGGCAGCAAGGAAACACCCCGCGTGACTGAACAGTCGGTGTATGAATTCTCGGAGAACAAAACAAAAGACGACGAGACCAGGAACAAATACGCGGAAATGATAGTGGACCGATTTGGGTACATAAAAAGGGCAAACGAGCATGTTTCGAAAGGCTTGCTTGGCGACAGAAAGGCGCAACCTGAAGGGGATTACGACCCCGAATTTCCAGAATACAATGCAAATGTCGGCAAGAACTGAATTTTATTCAACAAACGTGGTGACATACAACAATGCGAGCCAAGAAACACATGTCAAGGTCTGCGTGACCAGTACTCGAATCAAGAGGACCAGGCTCGTGACGAGCAACAGGAACAGCAGAACGTATGGGACCAGGCGGTATGTTCCGATTGCTGCACACAGGCGGTTGCTCATCATCAAGCCGTGCTCGTTGTCGAGTACGACCTTCTGCTTCACGAGAGTGTCTGTGCGGAGCTGCACGGGGTCGACCACAGGGAACACCTCGCAAAGATCAATGACATAGTCGGCGATCGAGGATCCCGCCTCTGCCAGGATCCACGCGATCACAGCTTGCTTGGACGAGTAAAAAAATGGCGCTTCTTGGCATGTCATGAGACAAGCAGCTTGTATGACACCCACATCCGCACACGTGGCGTTACGCCATAGTGGCTGTGGTATCAGAATCATTTTCGGGAAGTAGTGGCTGATGGATTGGTAGACGTCTTCGAGGAAGCACGAGGGCACCATGGGCAGGCAGCTCCACGAGTACCCATAACACAGCCTGAATATCATCACGCCCATCCAGGGCAGCGACAACGCTGCCAGAATTTCCAACCGAAACGCGGCACAGACCAAGAACCACAGCCAGAACCAGAAGCCCACCACCAGTACGCCATGGCGGAGAGACACGCTCCACTTCGAGCATGTTTGCACGGCCTCGAGATCGCACACAAGATTGTCCTTTATTTCTTCTGTTATGGAATAGTAAATGTCGAAGAAAATTCTGGGCCCAAAGCCAAAAAGCTTCTGCAGTCCACCCATGATTGTCTTCAGCAACCACACAGCATATTCATCAATCGTATCTGGCACGGACCCGTCGTCATGATTCGGATTCGTCTGCAGAATGGTTACCGACTCCCGACTGTCCAGAAGAGTAGGGAAGGACTGGCCCAGAGTCTTGCTCGGTGTCCGTGACTGTGAGGAGTAGAACAGGGTAGCGTTGCTCATCGCATAATAGACGATGTATGCCAAGGTTTTGGCCGGAGCGCATTCCATGCCATGGTTGTCAGTGCTCACTTTGGGTGGCCATTGCTCATACCACTGTCGAGTCTCTTTGTTCGAGAGCTCCGGGAAGTTGTAGCTGTAGGCTGACGAAATCTGGGAAGCATAGCCTTGTTGCGTCGCAATTGCCTCTTGTATTGCCTTGTCTATCGAGCGTGCTATGTCTGAGACTGACAACAGGTGTCTTGATGCATTGGGATGAGTCTCAGAGCTGATGTTGTGTAGGGCATGGCTCGGGTTTGATTGTGTGTTGAGCAGATTCAAGACTGTCTCTATCACGGTGGCCATGTGTGCTGAAACGACCCCGTGGTCGCGGCTGTGCACAGTGATGGCCCCCGTGAAGGTCACATTCACCCCAATGAAGTCTGTCACGTTCACGGTACGCATGGCATGCGCTATGATTTGCATCCTCTGCTGCAACGCAGTGAGCCAGCGGTGGGCGTGGCCGAGTGCGGTGTGGTGCAGCAGGACATGCCACATTTTTGATGGGTGTACTGCTAGCAGGGGCAACAGCATCGGGTCGGTCTCCAGTGTCTTCATGAAGTCTTGCACGCTGCAAAACGTACACGCCGGTATGTTGTGATTGAGCTCTAGCTGGGTGATGGTGTCGGAGCTGGCCAGGAAGAGCTGCACACACGCACGCCGAACATGGCCATCTGTGGTGGACTGCAGCGCGTCTTGGCATGCGGGTGAGTATGTGCTGCTTCCGTTCAGCGCGAGGGCGTCCTCCGAGCCTGTGATCTGCAGCAATCGCCGCTGGCGGACCGTGTGTGTGGCCACGATATAATACGAGTCTGATAGATCGAGCAGGCGCGCACAGAATGCCGTCGACGGGTCTACCGCCATGCATGGAGTCGCCATCGTGATGCCAAATTCTGTGGTGTAGGAGACTGAAGTGCGGTACCGCGCGTCCGTCTGTAGCAGACACATTTTCGAAAATGCCACGGCAACGAGCTCTCCTTGATCCTCGGCACGACACTGCGCAAAGGCCATCTTAAACAACCCGCAGGCACAATACCCCGACGCCATGCCACGAGGCATGTAGCAGATTTGCGACGTCACACACGTGTGGCATGGTGTGTAGGCGTCGACCGGCTGTAGCGCACTGTCAATGTACCTACACGTCTGTTTCGGGAGCACACACTCGCTGTTGGAGTAACACGGCGAGATGGCCAGCCTGGGCGTAGCACACGTACACGTTTTGGTGATGGTGTCACACCCAAAGTGATTGAAGAGGGGATTGGGCGGCGTCTCGAGAGGGCATGCGGCACACACGACCAGAGCACTACCGGTGAGCGACTTTTTGCACGTATCGGCACTCGTACATGCCAGAGACTGGCTGTCACCAAAGAATGGTGTATACGTAGACCAGCACCGGGACACCACAGGAAGCGTGCCGTCGTCTTCGCTGTCGTCTTCCTCAGACGTTAGTTCGCAATGTATATCATCCGAGTCGCATAGTATGGTTTGAAACACCTCCAACATCTTTATCCACCCTTCCAGGAACCGGGCCGGAATCTCCAGGAAAGCCAATGGTCTGGCAAAACCGAGTTCCCACTCAAACATATCTTCCAGTATCCCATACAGCCACTCAAGTACTCCAATCCACAGCGTCAACAGCGGGCAGAAGACTGCTTTGATTACGTTTTGTTGGATCCACAACACAGCCTTGCAGATGAATATGAGCAGTTGCTTGAATAACCTCGTCACCCCACGTCCAAACACAATTTCGAAGACGGAGTCATATAGGACTGTCAGTATATCGAGGACGGTGTCAAAGAACAATCGTATGTACATGATCAGCTTCTTCCCGATCGCATTTACCAACTCTGGGATACCCCTTGTGCTGACGAAGACTAGCTTCAACAACTGTAGGAAGACATTCGCAGCGTAAAACACCAGCTCCACCAGCAGTCGTACCATGCTGCGGGCGTCTCGCAGCAACTGGCGAATTGGCACCAGAAACGTGCTGGCACACTTGGACAGCAAGCGCTCGTTGCTGCGTATCTGGTCTTCTGTCTGTACACGGTCTGTCACCGGGCAGGTCGTAGCACTGGTGGACGCATAGAAGCTTTGGACGGCATCATACACAAATTCTCGATTGTCGGGGGAGTAGGAAGTCGGAGTGTAGAAGAATCCCACATCGGCGCACGTGGAAAGGCCAGCGGCCCTGCACAATATATGTGTTATTTCCACGTTCCATTCCATGACTTTCTGGCAAAGCTTCGCTGTGGTAGAGTCTATCATGCAAAAGTGGATGTGGTTGGTGGAATTGCCAGCGACATCAGCAATCGTTTTTTTACACATAGGGAGGCGTGTCTCTGGTCGAATCCAGTCGCTCTTGGATACAGAACCGCGGCACTTGTTTGTGTTGGGGTCACAGAAGACCCAGTTCCGGTCCCATAAGTCGGTATCGTCTATGTGAACATACTGGGCACTTGCATCCTCGGAAGGTGTGTGCCAGTCCATGTAAAAGTCCGAGGTATTCGACGCAGACATCAAAGCACGCATAAAACGTCCTGACGTCCAGTAATCAGTGTTGAAGATGGTGGCCAGCTCCGGACAGGCCGTCTCGGAGGCCAGAGGACACACCAATTTGCGAAGGTACGAGGAGACCATACGTGCGGTTGATACCTTCATAGGCTCTCCTGCCGAGAGCTGTCGCAGAGTGTGCGGCAGCGCATGCTCTGTCCCGTCCCTCTTTGTGAACGAACCTTGCTGGTGGGCCTCACAACTAGCACAGTGTGTGTTCTTGCGGGCCCTGTGGGCTTTCACGGGTATGTGTGCAGCCATAGTCGGGATGGTGCGGAAGACGCTTGTCGTTGTGTCTCGTTTGAGAAACCGACATTCCAACTCGTCTTGAGTATTGGAGAAGCAATCTTGGAGAATCTCTGCCGCATCGCTAGACACGGCGGGTGTGATCCGTCGGAGCCTCCCCATATGACAAACCCCTCCCCGTGAAACACTGGTTCCCACGACCTCGTCTCGCGGGACCGACCGCGCGGTCGTTCGGAGCATGAACTGTGGAAGTCGGTCGTACACGTTGCAGTAGGCAGTATCATACCGGGTGCCGTCGTGTTTATTTTCGTCCCATGTCAAGAACGGTTGGTGTGGCCAGTCCAGCACGTGGTCACACGACGTGGCACCGGTTGACTCTGGGAGGTGTCGCACGGTGTTCCATCCAGCGCGTAGATGCTGTATAGCGGTGTTGAGGTATGCTCGAGAGTGACAATGCGAGGCACGCAGCTGGTAGTCCGCGGCACACGACTGTGTGTCTGACATGTACCGGGCGTGCATCACCTCTAGTTTGCGCGTGCTTGCGGCGATGGGATGCGCGAATCTATACGCGTCGGACGTGATATGCCGGAATCGGTATGCGTTTCGATCTCGACTGGGAGACCTTGCCGCAAACGTGCGGTCCAACCCAGCATACGCTGTGACCCACTGGAGAGGACACTTCCACGACACGGCGGCGTCTTGCATTTCTAGACGAGGCCATATGCGCTCTTGGGTCTTGTGTTGCCATGCCCAGTCCTCTTCTATCCGGTGTAGCCAATGCCTGTTCGAGACTACACACGTCTCGGTTACTCCTTGCAGGAGATTCACGCATACCAGGTTGAGGCTGCCACCCGTGTCTATTTCAAACTCTAGGGAATGTCCAGCAATGTCTGTTTCCTTGATCTGCAACGCGTCCACACTGGACATGAGAGCAGGTCTGTGTGTCCGACCTCGGAAAATGGAGTTGCTGATTTTCCACAGACCATGGCTCGTGATGGTCTGTTTTCTCGGGCCCGTAAGATCTTCCTGCGGAATTCCATCCGACCCAGCAAACGTACCATGTCGACGATTGCACGTCCCGGGCATGGAGGGTTGTTTGTCGCACAATTCAGACATCCCTTCTCTGAATGTGCCTCGCTTTGACGTGGAGAGGGTGTCCTGGTGTGTCGAGCAGTACGGGGGGATGTCGTGCTTGAGAGCGTGGTCAAAGGCCGGAAAGCGCTCGGCGCACGACTGGGAGGGCGTCGTGGTCTCACACCTGGCATCAATCAGACGCATCGAGTTCCTGACATATGTGTCACACCCAGTGTCAACGTCGAAGTTGACAGCCCAATACGGATTGATAGTATGCACTGTATCCGAGCTTTGGTAGCACATGGTTTCCCAAGAAGAGACATATGTTTCGCCCGTCCACTTGTCCGAGGTGATATGCTGTAAGAACTTCTCTTCTGGAGACACGGTTGTGGCGAACGACACAATGAAGTCGTGGTCCACGAGCAAAGACCTGGGCACTTCGAGTTGCAGGGTGTTGCACCCAGGGGCTGTCTCACTACAGCTCTGCGAATCGATAATCCAGCCTACTTTTTCCTGTAGACTCTTTACACACGTCTGCAGCCTGTCGTGTAGTCCGTTGCTCTGTGTGTTGTACCTGAGGGTTCCGCTTCCACACTCGAAATTTTTGAGGCGCATGTACGAGTCGTAGTCGCGGGCCGGTTTGCTGTGCATGCTCATGTCTTCGACATTGTGTTTAGACATGAAGTCCCGGGACATGTCCGAATATATGTGAACATTACCGGACGCAAACGAAGACTGAAAGTACATTAATTTCTTGAACTCCATCAACACCAAGTAGAGAGCCTCGTCCTCGGTCACGAAATTGCGAGTGGGGCTTGATTTCTTGTATACGTCTATGTATACATTTGAAGAGTCCTGCACTCTGAACTCCGGAGATTCAAGTTTGTACTCTTGACAGTCCGTGTGCGACTGAACATTTCCATCCCGACACGTTGCATATTCCTCGGGAGGGATGTTATCGGGCCATGCATCGAAGTAATAGGGCTGCAAATCTTGTATCTGCTGGAGGTTTGTGAATGTGATAGCGGGAAAGAACCTGACAATCGACGATACCTGCGCTTGCAAGTTAATCTGTACCGTGACAAGCAATTTCTCTTCGAGCTGTGACAGCGTTAATGTGTAAAAATCCGACTCTGTGTCATACGAAGCACCCAATATTTGACGTCTTACTCTATCATGGAGACTCGAAATTTCAGTATTGTCGTCAGGATGCAGTCTGCTATCAGGTCCAATTGTGGTGCTAGGATCGAGGCTGATCTTCTCCCAGCAACTCTTCGTGATAAACACATTGGTATTTATACAAAACGGGTCGTCTCCCATGGACATGAAGAAAGTATCCGGGAACATTGGGAGTTTCAACTCGCTCAACGCGAGATCCACGGTGCTGTCTATGTCCCGAACCATTTGGGCGGCCATCGAAGGTATGTCGTCTGTGATGGTGTATATGTGCTCGGACATTTGTAGGATCTGTTTGATGCTTTTTGTGTCTCCAGATAGCCCCTGCTCGTAGTTCGGACAACTACTTGCTACCTGCTCGTATCCAGGGTCTGTGATGCTCCGGTACCAGCCTAGCCCGGCCCCTCCCTCGTCGCTCTTGGCAACCACGACGCACTGCCAGAACCACCGGAACGGCATGTACACCGCAGCTCTGTCGTGGAACATATACAGGGAGTCGCCCGTGAACTGCTGCTGCAGCACAGACTCTGTCACGTATGCCTGGTTGGAACCAGACAATGTGACTACCTCCTGTAGTCGGGTGTCAACATATATGGCACAAGTCGCCAGCTCTAGGTATTCTTCTATGCTCACAAAGCCCCGGGAGGAGTCAGACTCGATGCCTTCGATGCCGAACAAGGTCATCAGTATGTTGTTGGCGTATCGCGTTATCTCGCCAGCCTCCGCCGGCTGGTAAGAACCCGACAACAATAGCAAGAACTTGCGGTATAGGGTGAATCCGGACATGGCATCAATCGGCACCGAAAAGGCCTTGGGGCAGTTCTTCTTGATGGCTGCAAACGCGGCGGAAAGTGCTTCGCTGTTACACGCGATGCTACCACACATAGACACGGTGTCCAGAGGCAGATGCTCTCGGGTCTCCGTGTAAAACAACACGTCGAGCAAAGGTACAACGAAACGGTCTACCACACACGAAGGCAAGGTGTCAGAGGATTGCACTCGATAACCCACTGCCCGACAGCTCTCGGCATCCTCGTGCAGGTATTGTCTGAATGTCGAGCTTCGCGAGAGAGTGTTCTTCGAGGACACTGTCGTTGCGACCAGTCGGTCTTGTACATCGAGGCCTTGAACAGTAAACCTGACGGATGGGCAGACATTAAATTTGAAACACCGATTCACGGTCTTGGGGACAAAGAGCAGGGTATCCTGTGCTTGTCTGGAAATCGGATCAACGTATGTGTACGGATTTAGAAAGCCATTCACTTCGTTTGAATGCAGCCCCATGTCACAGAAGCGCACAGACCCACCACCGGCATTCCACGTACGAATTGCAGTGGAGTGGCGTACTGGGTTCGTGTTCTGATCAATCGGCAGGTGAGAATAAGAGGACCTGATATCAGGGCTGTCCTGGCATATGTGCATGGAAGTGTGCTGATAGCTGCGGTCGCAAACATGAGCCTTCACGTTCAGAGTGGCGCTATCTGACAGTGTCGTTGGATCGCGCTCATCTGTCCTGTGTATGACCTTGTCTTTGACATGCACCAGGTTGTCCGTAGATGGTTTGTGGTCAGCAGTGGTGTTTCGGTAATGGAACCAGTCTCTGAAGCTACACATGCCATGAGCCTGTGCAAAGTCCGGCACGGCTTCGAATTCGGAAATTCCATCGGTCCTCAGACTACACGTGGCCTGGTCGTTGGAAAAAAGCTGAACATTGACTGGTGCATCGAGATCGTTGGTGATGTACATGATGGGATCAACACACACTCCGTCACCTGAGCACATCTGGTGGCTCTCGGCACAATGCCGGTGTTGGAAGCAGCTTCCTCTGCTCACACAGATGCCTTCTGTGTCGTCTGGCTGGGTAGTCAGGCACCGCAGGTTGCACCCCAAGGCATCTGCGCAACAGTCCAGGTCCTGAGCACACATCAGCAATGGCGGCAACACGCAATTGTCCAGAACGGTGTCGTCGTCTGTCGCATAAGCGTCCAAGGACTCGTCGTCCCAGTGAGGCCACAAGGCATCGAGAGCCTCCTCCAGCTGCGAGTCCGACCCGTGGAGCGAAAACCAATCGCGAATCAGCCCGGTCGAATGTCTTAACACACGGCTGTCGTCTGCGATTAAGGGTGTGTCAAATTGATTTCCGGAGGTCTCTCCGTACACATTCATGTCAGCTTCTGGTACCGGCTGTGGCCTGCGTGGCACGGCAGGGTCTGCCGGGGCGGTTGGGTTCCAGCGACTCTGGCTGTCAAAAGCATTGAGCTGGTGGTCGTATGCGCCGTACGCTGCTGCGTCGCACACCAGATGCGCATACCCGAAGCTCGTGGAGTATTGCGTCATGTTGCGTAGTCGAAGAGGGTCTACCGACCATGCACTAAGACCATCGACTGGTGACGACATCCATGAATCGAAGCCTCGCATGTTGGTCTCTGCACGCGTGCATGCCCTGGTCGGGTGGTAGCCCACCGGGTGTTGAGCCTCGCTGTCGAGGTAATCAAGCAAGTCATCGCAGTGAGCATGGGGGGGCGTGGTTTCATTTCGCGTTTCCCGGTCGACAATGAGGGCAGCCATGCTGGCCAGCATTGTGGTGTCGTTGAAAGTGACCAGGCGGGCATTGGTCTGGATCTGACGGAGGAGCGTGTCAAGGTCCTCGTGAAGGCCATCAGCAACCTCGTTGGCAGGAATGTGTTGTGGCCAGTTCATACTATAGAGCCTGGTGGCCTCGTCAGCTACAGCTGATGAGGGGTTGAACGCCAGCTTGCCTTCAGCACAATTCGACTTTGCAAATTTGATGCTTGAGCAATTGGCGCTCGAGCAAAGGCATGGATCGTAGAAGTCATCGTCACACCGTATGATACACTGCGATGTGACGTAGAAGAGGCGCGAACACCCGTGGGATTCGTCAAGTGCAAACGAACAGCTGCTAGGCACCAGCTGCGACTCTGGAGGATACAGGTCAAAGACCCCCCGAAGCAGACATATTCCGATCTGCTTGAGCTGTGTGTCGCATCGTTTTCTCCACAACTGCACGGTCTGGGATTGCTGCAGGATGACAGGCGATGCGTGGTCCTTGTAAATTTGAACCATGGCCAGTTCGATGGCGTGTTCTATGGCCCATTTCGAACAGTACGCTGCGGCAGGGGCGTCATCAATTGAGTGTGCCATTGGAAACAGCACATCCTTGAAATAAACAGTGAGGTCGTCTTTTAGAAAATCTGCCAATGTAGCCTGACACACTGGCTGTGCGATGGTGTGTTTGTATTGCGAGTTGAACGCAGAGTGTGCGCTGTGCGACTTCAATATGTTGTGCAGCTTGGTGTAGTTTGCCAGAGAGTTTTCTGTCCTCCCAATCAAGCCAAGTCGAACGCCTGACGGTCCATACACGGCCGCGTGCTTCAAGTCCACCTCTGGGTCTGTGGTTGTGAGTTGCCGGAACCAGTCATACTGTTGCTCTGGGTTCAGCAGCCCCCACACCACACTGGGAACGAGGTCGACGCACGAGCTCACGGTAACAGTATCATATTCGGAGGTTTGAAGGATGTGCATGAAATCAAACAGTTCATCTCGTGTTGTGTACGTGCCCTGGGTACACAAGGCCTGCCATCTCGAGTGCATACTGGATATGGGCTTTATGTCGGCACACGCCAGAGGCACTGCACACACCAAAGACTCGTCGACGCTCCAGCCACAGAGACACGACCCCGTCATGCCTCCGACGCCCACCACATCCTTCAGTAGATCCGCGCGGATGTTGTCAGCCTCGAAGTCTTGTCCATGCCATGTTTGTTTGTCGAAAGCACTGCCGGTGCGGGCTTGGGCTGTTGGGTCTGAACTGTTCTCACACCAGACACTGTCAGAGGCCACGTACCGGTGGGAGTGGGACCAATAAATCGGCGAGTCGGTCTTCGCTCGTGCGAGGATGTTGGTGATCACTTCTTCCATGCCATGAAGGTATTGACTGTTGTTGACGGTCGAGGGGTTGTATATGGTGTCAGCGTCTACATGCATGCCCGCCCCCGCAATGCGTAGCGGCAGCGTGAAAAACGAGACTGACAAGAGCTCCGTACATGTTTCCCATAGGGTCCTGCTCGCGAACTGTTCTGGCACCTCATGAATTGAGTACTCACGCACCGGTTGAGAGTGGTTGAACACAAACGCATGGGCAAGTTCCTGCTTTTCTGCATCGGTCATCACCATTTCACTCATAAATGTGTACTCCTTGCTGGTCCATATGTCCTTTTGTAGGATTTGGGAATCGAAAACGGTGTCAATGGCTGTCGACAACACCTCTGCCTGTAGGTTGTAGATGCTCTGAAACATCGCCTTGGTATTGAACTGTATGTCAGCGATGCTGCTCCAGCCTTGCGTGCTACAACATTCAACGGAGGCGACCTCGCTGTCCACACACGTGCAGAGTAGATTTTGTTTGTTGAGGAACATCTGTTGTATTATATTGACCTTGTTGATGGCTGCTCGTCGAGTGAAGTCATCGGTCTGGTTGTGTACATGTTCCAGTATAGCACCGATGATTTTCTGACGCGCCTCAGACCCCCCCGTTTGTCCAAAATCCGCGCTGCCAAAGCGCCTGGACGCCGCATCGCCTCGATGGTATGTCGGCACGGGAAATTTACCACCACCTCCACTGATGTCAAAGGAAGAGTGTAAGTCTGCCGACGCATAAGGACCCATAACGACACAGTCTATCAGTTGATGGATCTCGTCTGCTTCGATACTCCACAGATGTGTCTCTATTTGCTGCGCTATGTCGTCGCCCAGGGATTCGAGGAATGGCTTGATGTCGTTGGCCATGAGGGCGTCTATACGCTCCTCGGCGAGTCGAGCCCGGATTTCCGTGGACTTGCTCAGCTTCTCGTGCCGCTCGGACAGCGGGACACGATTGGAACTCGACGCAGACCAGAGCAGCATAGACCGTGAGGCGTTATTGCTGACTGAAAACTCCGCGATGGCCCCCGAAAACGACAAGCAGGCGTCGACTTCAGTAAACGCGGAGTTGGCAGACGCTTCGTACAGGAAATAGGCATCCATAGGAACCTGCATCCAGTTCTGCATACAGGTCTCCTGCAAGGCGTTGTTCCCGGTGGTGACTGTTGTCTCTAGGCATTTCCATAGACTCTCGTCGATAGAGAACGGTCTTATGACACTGGAAAGCGTGCGCACCCGTAGTCTATACTTCGTGAGATGGTCGTCGAATGACGGGAAAAATTCCATGTTGGTAATCTGCCCAGACCTCCACTCTTCAGGAGAAAAGAGGCCCAGGACCAGGACACCCGAGTCCCATTTCTTGTTGTTGTAATTTTCACGACACCGGGTGATGACCTGCAGAGGATTGATACTCTGTCGTTCGAGCAGCGGAAAGCTGGGCAGCAGCTCCTCACACGTGACGCTTGTTGACAAGCAATTGATATAGTGGTAGTATTGCATTTCGTTTTGGGTGAGCTGGTCGAGGGTGTATGGATTCCAAATCAGCAAATCATCGCCGTTGGGGTCCAACATCAAAAGCGGGCCCGTGCACCAGAACGCACTGTCAGTTATGCCCTGCCCCCTGAGAGCAGCTTGTATCTTATGTGGTTCGTCGCCACAGACACATTGGAAAATCCACGAATTCGAGACGGCTGGCAGAGAACAGTGCTTCCAGTCGATGGTCTGGATGAAGTCCATCATCGTCGACACCACGCCAATCCAATAAGACAGCATCACGTCGTAAGGATGAGAAGCGAACTGTAGCATGATTCCCAATATTGTATTTTCGATCTGGTTGAATATCGCCACGACCTGGTCTGATATGCCCTTGTTAGCGTCGTCTTCGCCAATGGCGCGCATCCTATCAGCCATTGCCTGTGACAGACAGACGGCCATGACAGATTCCGTGTCCTGCTCTGCATCGTACCTGCTTGCCAGTGTGATAGCCTGTCCACGTCCGGCCCAGAACAAATTGTCCACGACTGCCATGACGTCGTTCGCCCCGCACACAACCGACTTTTCGATTGCCATCATCATGTAAATGGGCATCATAAAGAATGAGGAAATGAATCCAGTCAGCGCTGTCGTGCTCATAAAAAAACGGGCGTAAAACCGGGTGTCCATCACGTCCGACCGAAGGCCGCCGTCGATGAATTCCTTATCAACAAGGCCCACGGTATGCACCACGAGGCCGATCGACGACGTGAACACGGAGACTGTTTCCACTACAGTGTCCTTCAAGAGACAATGCGTGGCCATGACGTTTTGCTCCGGCCACCGGAAACTGTATCGTTCTTGACGCGCGTGGGACAACTCGACTATGAATATGATGGTGGTTGTTATCGATTTCCAAGCGCCTGCCAGAGCGAGCCGAAACGCGTGTAACGCCTCTACCATAACACTTGCGAGTCCACACAGCGGTTTCCTGATGTTCACGGAGGTGCCCACGCACTTCCGCACGCCACACTGCGCAGCGGCGAAGCACTTGCTTTGCAGGTCGATGAACCTTGCACTCCATGGGTTGGTCTGACACCCTACACAGTTGTCGATTGAGCAGCGCAGTCTGATGTTCACATTCTGTTTGATACGGGTGGATGTGAAGAGCGCTGCACCGTATTTTTTGTGCACAGGGTCCAACTTCACACGGATGCTCTGGATCCACGATCTGTGTGAGCCGATCGTACCAGACACCAAGACGTCCACCATCACAGCGTCATCTGAGGTCACAAAACGCGCAGTGCTGGACACATGCTTCTTGTTGACTACAGCCAGGTTGTTTGCCGTGATGTACAGAGGGTTCGACGCATCGTAACCCACGATCTGAGACAGAGTTCTGGAACTTGATGACTTCGAATAGTATTTCTCGATGTTGCTTCGTTGCATGGTCTCTCGCGACAGAGAAAATCTGGTAACATATGTGTCGCCAGAAACGCTAATTGGCATGGATAACACCTCCGAGCATGTGTCGTCCATGCATATTTCGTAATGTGCATCTGAGAAGATTTCATTTTTTTGTGCTGTGCAATCCGTGGTGGACACTTGCAGTGGTCTTTGTCCATCTCTCGGTCTGGTGTCTATCTTCTTGTGTAGACACATTGTGACAACTTTTTGCTCAGGCATGACAGTGGTGTGTTGTGCTGAAGGTACCCAATCCACATACACCTTGGTCCCTAGAATGAACACATCTGCCGTGTCTACGTCTGCATTTGCTGGTATCACCCGCAAGCTCTTGATAGAATTCAAAACAAATGCCTTGCTGTCGACATCGCGTATGTTCACATACGTGTCAAACGAAAATTTCTCGGCGCGCATTAGCGTGAAGTGGTCTGCTTCTGCCGTAAACATATACAACGACTTGACTGAATTGTCACGATTCGCAGTGAGCACCAGCATATCGTCGAACTTGTCTTTGGACACTTTATGAATAGACAACAAATATCCATCTTGGACCACCTCGTCCTGTGGCCACGTCGTATTCATGTATCGGGTACCTCCCAGCTCATCATACATGTATACATACCGCGTCATGTCTGCTGGGATGCAATAGTATGCAATGCCAAGAGAATGTGCGTGGGGCTGCACCCCCATAGCTCCGATGCATCGATTGTATGACTGGACATCGCTCATACACACCACCGCACATACCGTAGTGGAGAGCTCGGAAATCCCGATTATCTCGAACGGTGGGAGATGTCTGTTGTTCTCAATGTCCTCGCTGCTGAAATATTTACTCTCGACGTCCACGCTCGTGGTTGTCGCGTACACAGGGCTGTCACCGACACTGGCTAGGGTCTCTTCGAACGATTTGTATGTGTCCAGGCACTTGATCCGACAATCGTCTGTGTGCATGCATCCCATGAAGTAATCCACAGGCTCTGGCATGATGCTGACCACATATGGACTCTTCGCGTAGTCCGCACATGTGCCGGTGTCCAGGTGGATGAGCACGAGCAGATAATTCAAGAGCTCCTCAAGCACCTCAAGCAATTTGAACAGTCGAGACGACACTGGATCGAACGCCGTCAACAGCTTGTCATTCGCCAAATCCATACCAACAAAGCACAAATTTACTGCCTCCGTTGCTGTTTGTCTCTGCGATTCCAACAGCCACGCTCGCCAGAAATTTGGCATGATGCGTGTCAAACACAAATTGCTGACCACCTCAGCCGTGCGGTGTTCCTCTGGGGTCTTGCAGGCACACGTCATGATAGGATAGTCGACAAACAACACATTTAGAAAGACCAAGGTTCCCTTCAAAACGTCTGGAACTAACAGACACATGTGTCGGAGCGCCAAGGCGATCGTATTGTCAGTTCCGAAAATCTGTGCAAGACCATCACACACAACCCGAATGTTATCCAAGAAGCTCCTGTCAAAGTCACTGGTGGACTCGTGGAGCACCGAAGAGAATAGGGACTGTATTTCCAATACCGTGAACACAGCCACATGCTTGCGGACAGTTGTGCTCTGTAATGTTTTTATTGCCGCTTTTTTTGCGTTGTCTCTTCCTTTCGACAGCAATGACTTGACGGTGGTCTTGCGTATTGCGCGCATGGTGAATTTTAGGGCAGAGACCTGAGCAAGCACCCAATCACCAATCCCGCTAATGACCTTCGCGGCTGATGCTGATGCATCTCCGTTTTCAGCTTTCTCCATCAGCTGCGAAACCGAGGGTGTGGCCTCCCGGACGTCAGCCCATGAAGTGGCTTTCATCTTTTCAAAGTTCTCTGAGGCCATCTTCTCGATGGATTCCAGTTGTTTTTTCAACGGGCCGCGCAGTGGCACAAATCCCGCGGTGTGCTGCAATATCTTGGCTGTGCCGATGAAAATGGGCTGAATCTTAGAAAATCCAACAGTACCAGCAAAAACCCGGCTCGACTTGACGATGATGTCACTGGCATACAGCGCAGCCTTGTCTAGACTAACAACCATGTCATCAAAGTTGAAGAGCGGACTACCCCCGGAATCCAGCAGGTGGTGGAAGGTCGGCTTCACAGCCCGAACCTGGAACACCTCATGGAAGTGTCCTCCCCGCGCCGCGAGAGTAATCAAGGTCGTCATCGCGTCCAGAATGACGTGGATGCCGTGGGTGCCGATGAGATACGACTCCGCCACCATTGAGCCTATGTATGGCATGCGCTTGAGGGCCGGACAGAGCTCGCCGTACACGTCGGTAGGCAAATCCATGTCCTCAAACATGCCCAGACGCTCATGCTTCCAACACGAGAACACCCGACCGTCCCCCTCCTCGGGAGCAATACAGTCGTGGCGGTTGGGATTCAGGAAGTAACGCCGATACTCGTACACACAGCCCTCGCAGACTGTGCCGTCGAGTCGGTAATTGCGCATGGTTGTGTAGAGGGTGGTGATCAGAACGTTGTTCTCGTTGATGAACTCCAGGTCGACTATCTTGAAATTGAACATCTTGTCGCACATCGACGGCACAAAGGACGCCGCCTCGAAGGACACCCAGTCGGGTACGATCATGTACGAGAACATGCTCATGTCCGGGCTCTCGGTCTGGGGGTTGATGGACGAGGCGCGCGTGGTCTTCAACGTCCACACCCTCGGCTTGCTGTAGCTCGAGAGTACGTTCACGGTAAATCCCACCGTCCCCGCTGCACAGTAATCCAGTACGTTCTTGAACACGCCATTTTCGGGATTGACTGCCCAGTGTATCGCCCACTCCGAGGCGACAGCAATGTTGGTGTATGCAGATCGCACATACGAGTGGGGGAGAATGATGGTGTTCTCTGAAAGCGCGTTGTAATAGCACGACACATCGGCCTCGGTATCGCAGAGCTTGAGCTTGATGGTCTGTCGATTGCTGAGCATGCTCAATTGCTCTTGCTGCATGCTATACACACCCATGTTGTGGTCGTAGAGTCGAGACACCACGAGTTCGTAGTCTCCCGAGTTCTGTGACGGTTGTTGGTGCAGAAATATGTCGCCTGCCGTCACAAACGGCTGGACAGACAAGCGCACCATGGCGTGCGTCTGTTGCTTGTAGACCAGCGCCGACGTTTCTACAGGCTTCAGATTGTCGAGATGCATGAAGGTGTCGGTGTTGTCGTCGATGCTACAAAACGACTGCGTGACGGCACAGTCGCCCTCAAACGAAAAATCGCTGTCGATATTGACTACGCGCGAGGGTGTGCCCGACGCGCATTCGTCGCTCTGGCCACTCACGACACAGTCCATCTGTGACAGGGTCACATAGTCTTCCCACTTGCGTGCGTTGTAGACTTTGATCGCCTGATTCTTCAATGCGCCCACATGCAGACCCATACACCACGGAAAGCAGTTGTTGATCTGCGGCAGGCACGCTTCTCGAGGCCCGTCGCACAGGGGCTGTATATACAACACGGCGTCTGCCGCGAAACTCCGCACGTCCTTGGCCCCGGCTGTGTCAAATGCGTTGAAGGTGTCTCCAAAACTGGTGTCGACGCCAGACTCGTGCGCACTCGAGAACCGCTTTCTCGAAAATCGCAGTGATGATACCTTGATCACACTCTGATCACACCTCATGGTGTTGGTGGCGGAGCTCGAGTCAAAGACGACTCTCTGGGAAGTGTAAAAGTTGTAATCTTCGTCGTTGTTGTGTACGTTGACGAAATACGGCACGCTGCTGCACTTTATCTGGATGGACTCCACACCCTCGTCGTCTTGCATGTCTTGACACACGCATCCAAAAAGACCAGTACGCATGTCACCGCCAGTATCCGAGTCGAAGAGCTCGCCGTATCTCACTGCGGCGACGCCCAGGAAAGTGTTTATCTGAAAGGGGAACGTCGACAGCGACCACGCGGTGGAAGTGCCGTCTGTCATGGTATGGTATGCTGTGGACACCCCATCTGTTACTGCAAACATGGAGTCGGATATGCCGACCACCTTCAGGTGGTGATGTTTCAACTCAAACATATCTCCCACGCCATCCCAAACGTTGCCCACTGTCGGCACATCGCTACACACCACAGAGACTTGTCCCAGGTTGACTTCCATCACCACCAGCACGATATTCAAAAAATTGTCAACGAGTCGGCCAAGCGACCGAATCATGGAATTTAGTATCATGAAGTATGTGTTCCAGTCAGGCGAACACATGAGGGACTTCTCCACGTCCGTGAATTCATTGACTGCCTCTTTTCCATACGCGCATCGTCGGTGTGTCCGGATGGGGAGGACGACCACAACCTGCAGGAGTAGATTGACACCACAGTGGACCGTTTTGTAGAAATTGAAATCCAGCATAGGATACAATACAATGTCCAGGATAGGAGACAACCATGAACAGCTACCAGTCAACATGAAGTGTACATGCTGTGCAACTTTCCGCGTGTATATTCCTGGCGTCATGAGATCAAGCGTCATGTAGTTGGTATTGGCAATACACTGCATATTGTGTGCGGTGAAGGGTTGGACCTCTAAAGAAGTTTTGACAACTGAAATGACTCCAGGAATGCTGCCAGTTCCACATTCTATCAAACGCCTGAAACAATTTGCAAACGACATGGAGATGCTTTGCGTGAGCAGACTGAAGTCCATGATCAAGTGTGGAATGCGATTGATGTGCATGTTGGTAAATGGAAGTACCACCCACACAAACAGCTTCCCCACAGCCCAGATCACGGCATTCCATAACGGAACTACGCTCCGGAAAAGCAAATCCAACAACTGCAATGGTTTGATGATTACAACATCCACAAGCTCACCCACACCGTTGTTGTACGTGTTCACATACACAGCGAGCACGGATGACGAACTCTCTGACAACGTCACGATCACACCAATAAAAAGCATCACCACGATACTCAAGAACAGATTCGCTATGATCGACCTTGCCAACGCCACCCCGAGCTGTAGGGGCAGGGTCACCAGACTCACAAATTGAGCGAAGATACCACTCAATATCATATTATCAGCTTGCTTTCTGACCTGTGATCGTCTCGATTCCACAAACACTAACAAGATCTTGTTCAAAACGCGCTCATTGACTAGTAAAATCTGCAGGCATGTACAGAATGCCAACAACAACATAACATTTTTGTATCGACGGGTGTTTTATATAAAATCGAAAGTTTGGAGTTAGATGTCGCTATACAAAAATGATGGTCGTCTCCGAGGGCTACGTATGGCCGTCAAGGGCAGCACGACCAAATGCATTTTTTTTCGTGGCTTTTTTTTCGCCTTTCAAAAAGACTTCATTGAGCAACTGCCTATATTGCTTGATCACAGATTCTTCTCGCTCCTTCGTTTTCAAAGCTCCCGGTATAGATTGTCCGCGTGACAACAAGAACCTTTCTTGCTCAGCTAGCAACTCCCCTACCGGAATTTTTCGCCAGAGGTTGTCACTCTCAGTATCACCTTCAGCCTCACAATAAGGCACTACACAGAAACAGAAGTGGTTGTAAAGTTCAGGGAAAGAAAATTGGGCCATTGGTGCGACATGCAATTTGGCCTTTTTTGCGGCAGGCAATTTGGCCTTTGTTGCACGTGCAAGTTTCTCCATTAAAGATGCTACTCTGATCGGAACGCCACCGTTTCTGTTGCTGGTTTTGTACGTCTCGACCTTACTCTGTGCAATAACGGCCTTCATCTGACATGTGGCGCCAGGTTTTGAAACACAAGTACAATCCGAACGCAGGCATCTCACTTGCTGTTCTGCTAATTCTTCCAATTGTTCATGTGCGTCGGTAAACTGCCAGTCCTTGTTGCCAACTTCACGTTCTTTGGCCAACCCCATGCACATACTACAGTCTGGGTTGACCAAGAAACCGTCGTCGTCGAGATGCGCATTTTTGTCATGAATATCGCGTTCCTGTTTCCCCAGCTCGTCTTCCTCCTCGTCTTGCTTGTCAACATTTGCCGTCGGCAAATTGGCCGGAACCTGAAGAGGATAGTCTTTGTTTTGTTGTTTGGCCAAATGCCACTGCGCAGCATGCTGCATCAAATAATTTAGTTTGATTGTATCGTCGGGTGTCAATATCCACCTCTGAAGACTTGCGCATGTGCACTGTGCAAGTAAAACACCCTCTTCGTCAAAATTTTGGACAAAATTTTTGCACGTACAGGTGCGATTAATTGCAAGCAGCGAATACTTTCCTGTCAAGTCCTGCAACCTGCGGATATTCTCCGTAATCTCCAATTGCTTGTTATTGATGTCCAATGCTACATGCAGGAGAGCTTTACGGTCACCATCGGGTGACGGATCGAGAATAGCTGTGACAGCAACGCCGAGACCGACAGAGAGTCCAAAAGCCACCACTGTCTTTACGTTGGAGTCCTGATAGAGTAACTCCTTTCCTACTTTATCCTTTCGTTGGTCTTTCTGCTCGTTATGCCGGTCCTCAATCCGCTTTTTTTCTATTTTTTCTTCTGCTCGATCTGCAAGTGCGCGTTCTTTTTGAACTTTCGTAAGACCTTTGTCTTCGTCTTCGTCTGTTTCCATGCCTTCACCTTCAGACTTGTTTGCTTCTGCGTCTTCTTCGTTTTCAGATACTTGTTGAGACGCACCTGCGTCTAACGCACTTTCGTCTGAGTCTTGTTCAGACAAACCATCGTCTTCAGAGTCTTGTACAGACTGACCCTTGTCTGCATCTTGAGAATTTGCTTGTTCAACCTTGACGACAGGTTTCTTGTCGGATGATGAAGATCCACGGACTTCCTCGGCATTTTTAGGAACACACCAAATATCAGGATCTGCGTCACCATCAGTCAACTGCATTTCTTC
>ENA-ORXF01000236-ORXF01000236.1-marine-metagenome-genome-assembly--contig:-NODE-236-length-42413-cov-6.213365_pt1 | contig 42413 bp, 15 predicted proteins | sample MGYA00237864_ERZ511476 | MGnify/ENA primary metagenome ERZ511476 (study PRJEB26306, sample SAMN06343908) | marine metagenome | isolation source: coastal waters | place: Atlantic Ocean: West Antarctic...
AAAGCACGCTAGTTGTCCACGTTACGCTTATTGACGAGGACATACACGCGCGCACTGCCTCAACAGCCACAGTCGCCATGTCCATATCAGTCAAGAGTTGGAGAACATACCCACTAGTGACCACGTTGTCGTCTCTTGATGGTTCTTCCTGCAGAGAGACAAGCAAAAACCCAAGCACCAAATACCCGACCTCCTGTACTTTGCTGTTACCCGTGTGTTTTGTGACATTTGTGACGAGCACGGGTATGTCCACAGAATTCATACCGTGAAATCTGATTGGCCAGCCAAATTTCAGATGCATGGACATCAACAATTGCATGGGCAGGAGTTGGTCTGTTAGCAGTGCTTTCGCCTTATCCTGTAGTGCCTTCTCCCGGGCGCGGAACGCCGTCAGCCACTTGTGGTTCACGTATTGTACGACGCCACGGCAAAGCATTTGGCTTGCATCGGCCCACGTGTCCCCGAGAACATTGTCAAACACGAAGGTATCCAAGCAGAAATGCATACTCTCCGCGTCAAGTACCATGACACTCGTTTGTACAGTCGTGTGATAAGTCTTGAAAACTTCGACAGTACTCGAGCGACGGCACCTTATGTGCAAAACATTACGTACGCGTGAGTTAGTGGTACGTACGTCACAAAATATCACGAGTTCGCGGTACGTATTAAAAATGTATTCAGTTCGCGGTACGTATTAAAAATGTATTCAGTTCGCGGTACGTAGACAATTTTCGTGAGTTCGCGGTACGTACCCGGTTTCGGTTCATGGCATGTCTGCACATTTAAAACCTGGACAGCATTTCTAGCTTTTACGCACGCTCATGGTTCGACTGAGCGAGCATGCGCAAGTGCGTGTGGATGAGATGACAACACGGACGGGGTTGGTTTTCTCGTGTGAAACTGTGCAGTGGCAGACCGTGTTACGCAAGTTAGACACTACCTCTCGCGCGACCTTGCAAATGTTGCGCATGCCCACCAACATGAATGCGCAGATGCCAGTGCGTTGTTGCGGTTTTGAATCAGACAGTGCCCGTGTACTTTCGTTCAACATATTGTCACCTTATCATGCAAATGGCCTTGTTGTTACGGTGCAAGGTTCTGGAATGCCAGTTGTCATGGACGCAGCAGAGACATTTTGTTTACACACGGGCATTGACACAACTAGTATTTCGATGCGAATGCTCGAACTCCCTGCTATTGGTGGCGGAGGTGTTGATTCGTGCTGCGTGGTCTGTGAGGAAGAAATAACACCCGGCGCACCGCATGATTGTGCGTTCTGGGCACTGGCTACTGCCAGCACCAGCATTCCTGACGCTCCAGCCAGCAAGACCGTGCTCGTACGGGTGGAAGACAGACTATTTGCTCAGGGTGTATACATTACAGTGGTCACCCCAAAAAATATTTTACTCGCGACGCTCTCTGTTGTTGACGTACTGGTTTATCTATTGCTTCCTCATAAGCAACACATTGACTACCCGCTGCCTCCTGAAGAAACCATATGTGGTGGTGACAATGGCCTTACGCTTGGACTTACAATGTTGCCCCGTATCATTGCCCATTACATGCCCCTGTTTTCAGATACCCCGCCCGCCCAACAAGACAGAGTCTGTGCGTTTCTGACATCGTTTGGCGAACGAGTTGCCCGTGCGGGTAGTGTCATGGCTGAAGAACAACCAATGGTTTTGCCATATTCCCGGTGCTCGCTCGAGGAGTATTGCTCCAAACTCAATGTGGTGCGCGCACCGCGCAACGGACACACTACCTTGTCGTACCTCGGACGTTTCGTGCAGGATCTCCAGCGCGCTGCTATGCCATTGAACTGCAAGGCGTTGAGGGTAGAACCCACATGGCGTTACGCGCTGGAACGATTTCTGTGCAGCACGTATGGAGACGGTGAAAAACAAGGAGGACTCACAATACACATTCGTCGTGCCCTAGACAAATGGACCCCGCCTCCTGCCCGCCTGGCACAGTCGCCGTTCAGCACACAAACACGTATCCCAGACTACACAGACACCGGACTCTCGCACATACTCACAAAGGCGCGCGCCACTGCTGGTCGTGAGCGGGCATTTATAGCTTTCCTCACGACAATCCAAGCGCGCTATGCTCAAGCTCAAGTGCGCTTCTTTGTGCGTGTGCTTGGACTCTCTGATGCGGACCTTGAGCATGCGCGCGATGAAGACTACGTACTGTATGAAATGCGCTTTCTGGCATATGTGTGCGGGGTGAACTGGCGTATTGTATCACCACATGAAGCACCACCTGAGCGCGCCTGCACTGGTTTGCTGGTGGAGTTTCCAGTATTTGAATAAAGTGCTTGTTATGGTGTGCTTCCTACGAGTCGCTTCATCCTATAGTATATATGTGTTGTGTACAATATCCTGGTAACAAAATGCGGACCAAGCACTTGCTGCTGGTCATGCTGTGGTGGGTACATTCCACCGCGATGGATTCTTGTGGAGAAGGGTACAAATTGCTCGACCAAAACTCGAATAGATGTGTACAGTGTGAGTTTCACTCCACACCTCGCATGGTCCATGAAATTATGGCTGAGCAAACTGTATCTCCAAAATCCACACCTTCAATTGTCATTGCTGGAACATATGCACAATATGGCAAATACTTTTACGAAGACAAGTGCACAAACAAAATACAACCGTGCGATGAGGACCAAATATACAGTCTCTACACGCCCCTGCACAGTTCCTCAAACAATCCCGCGGCTTATCCTGCCAGAGGACCCGCTAATTGTTTGTCACGTGCAGTGTGTGATAGCCCCGGGCAATACAGAGGACCATACCCCAAGTACACTTGTACATTGTGCGGGGGTAACGAACAGGCACGACCACAGAGGACATCCAACACGGGATACGGTGTTGATAGGTATGCGACCTGCGAGTGCAGCAAGGGGGCCTCGTGGGATAAGGACCAAGGGTGCGTGAGTTGTCCTGTAGACATGTTCAAAAATATAACCGGAAACACGGAGTGCATCAAGTGTGCCAGAGGAGTTGTCTCAAATGAAGCAATTGGCAAGACAAGTGAAAGTGAATGTCTATATTGCCGGAATGGGACGCTACAAGTCAAGATATACACAAACACCCCTGATTCACCCGCGAGGCTGAGATGTGAACGTTGTCCGCATTCATTAGCAGATTTGATTGATCTTTGGAAAAAGTTCTATCTACAAGACCACACCACGGCACGGCACAAGATTCAAATATATATGGATTATAATGAAGCAGATGGAACTGGAAGCCGTCGTTTCTTTCATGATTTTTATTGGAATCCTAGTGTGTGTGGTCATGGATTGATGCCCTTCGACGCTGGTACAGCTCTGTCCACTGGTTTTGGTAGCGTGAAGACCTGGTCTGAACTGGTGCTTCCACGGACGCAGTGCGATGAAGGGGAGTCTGACGAGAACACGATGGATAAGACAGTTGCCAACAACAAGTGTGTTGAATGTTCCCCCGGAAAGTTCAAACCAACTCAAGATGTATTCGACAACGTCGAATGCCGTGACTTTCAGAAATGCTCCATGGAAATACAGAGTAGTGCAAATGCAGGTAAAATCCCATACACGCTCGGACGGAGCCAAAATGACACGTACAGCCACACAACTGGCCGAAAAAAGAAACCTCACTGTGTTTTCTCAGAATATACACCCTTCATGTACCCGCAGATGCCGTCGCCTGAAGTGTCATACAGCTACCATGACCACATTGAGGCAAACATCCTACACGACGACAATGTCAAATCCTGCGGAACTCCGGGGCCAAATGCCGTGGACTTTCTCCTGCGCCTCTGGAAATCCGATGATGTCCGCCTGCCACTCCTGTATAATGATACAACTTGCCGCATGGGCTGTAAGAAGGGGCACGAGTTTTCTCACACAGTTGGAGGAGAGCCAGAGTGCAATGTATGCCAAAAGGGCAAATACAAGGCACACATTGACGACACACACGCGTGTGTCCGTGAAGCCTGCAAGTGCCAGCAGTGTGAGCCCGGAAAGTATGCTCCTCAGACCGGCGCTCAAACTTGCACACTTTGTCCACTCGGGTTTTACTGCAACGGTGGCGAGCACATCAAAAAATGCCTCAGTCCGGGATCTGCTTCAGATGGAGTGTGTACTCCACAGAATTCATATCTTACTGAGTGTGCCGAAGGAGAGACTTCGCAAAACTGCGTGGAATGTCCGCAATTCACAAAAAGCAAAACATTGATAAACGTAAACTCCTGGACAGAATTTGAACACATGCACTGCCGCGGAACCGAAACGTGCACGTGGAAGGATGGGAAATATTGGAACTACGAGTCTGGCACATGCAAGTCATGTGTAGTTGTGCAGAATGCTCTTCCAGCCCAATGGCTTGACACGCACGCGTGCATGCCAATATGTGCGTCCGAATACTACCTGCACTTCGCACCATCATCGAATCCCGACACTGATCGTGCGTACAAGTGCCAGCCCTGTCACAAGAATTACGCGGACGTGTGTGGAAGTGATCCGCGTGAGCAGCCGCATTATGTGGCCCCACTATGTCATAGCAATCTTGATACACAATGTCTCTCTTGTGTCGGCGTGTGTGGCCCACTCCACATGTCGAGGGGAAACAGCATTGGCAATGGTATCACCAGATGTGGATGTGCGTGTGTGTTGAATGCTGGCAATGGATATGCTGTACACGATGTGACAGTCAGCGCTGCCCTGTGGGTGTCTGTCAGCCCTACAGATATTGTGAAACAGTTGATGTCCCAAAACATTCATAATAGCAGTGTCAAAACGTGCCTCAGATGGAGTCCCGATGCAGTCGACTTGTGCGCGCGCATGGACACCGCGAGCGTCTTGGATTTGGACACGGACTACACCGCGAAAGGTCTGACGCCCGAACAATGGCCTACAATATACTGCCGTCCAATGACGGCCAAGTGTGGCCCCCGTGCCATATTTGGTTCTCAACTCTTTCCTCACGAGGGGAACTACATGTCTGACAATTTCGTGGCACCCACAGACGCCGAATACGAATGCCACTGCATGTCAGGTTTCTTTGGCGTATACAACAGTTTAGACTCACTTGTGGAATGCAAACCGTGTAATGGGTTTGGCTCAACTTCGCATCGTGGTACCCAGAAACAAGAGGGCTGTCATTGTGATGCAGGCTTTGCGCTCATGAAAAACGGTCCCATAACACAACCGTGCCAGCCGTGCGCTCAGCACAACACCAGCCATAACAACTACTACTGCCCTGGCGGGCTTCCAAATATGATGTTGTGGCAAATAGTTGGCCATGCGTTTTTCTCGAACGCGACTATGCCGCAATCCTTCTCATGCGAGCCTGACAAATATGGTACGTGTGAGTGTCCAAAACAGACCAATGTGCGTAACAAACAATTTGCCACGAATGCTATTGATTGCAGACCTGAAAAAGGATACAAAACAGACGACTCCAACGTCCTGACCCGATGCGACACATCAGAGGAGGGCGCGCCCGAGAGCAAAGTCAATATCTGGACAGATGATATAAACAAACCATTTCAGTGTCATGCAACATGTGGCCGGGGGGCACTTATGAAATCCCCGAGCGCGTTCTGCAGATGTGACCTCAACACGGGTTACACTTTCCCAACACCACACGATAACGAGTGTGTATGTGCACCAGGATGGCACCTGCCAGGGCCAGACGAGGCTTGTGAGCCGTGCCCAGCCTCTTCATATTGCGAAGGTGCCGACACTCCACCCACACGCTGTCCTGTGGACATGTTCTCGCCATCCAAATCACGAAACAAAGAACAATGTCGGTGTGTTCCCGGGAATTACATGAGTATTAACGAAGATCCAGCCCAAAAATACAGAAATTACATATGTCGAGAATGTCCTGTGGACAAGTATTGCGCGGAGGGATGCCAAGAGAGTTTTAAAAGTCAAACCCCCCTTTATATTATTGGTCAATGTGAAATAATAAATGCACGAAACTCCTTCTTTGATACAGGGGGGTTCTTGGCCCCAGATTCTGGCATGGCCATGCCAGAGTTTTGCAAAGTTGGAGAACAAAAAACAAAAATCCAAACAACACGTACGACACAGGGTAAATTCAAATGTGAGTCTGGCGCAAAGAGGTGGACTTCGGACAAACAAACAACACGTAGACACACAGCTGTCTTGTTGAACATATTAACACACAAAGACATTGCCGGGAAGTTCTACGATCAAAGTGCAGATGACGTCAAACAAGCGTTCGAATTGTATAACCCAGATTGGGAAGAGGTCTTAGATGGTGTCAGGTTTGATCAAGAAATCTCCACAGACAAAAATGTAAAGCAGGTACATGGCCCCGGTGGGGGTATACAATTAACAGACTCTCGTCTAAGAATTGTTTTTGAATATGCCGTAGTATTTGTCGCAGCCTTGCAGGTCCTATGTGCTCCCCCAGAGGTATTGGTGCTGAACACGGAAAACACAATAAGTCGCCTAGACAAAGCATTTGTATGCAAAGACGTGTCTGGGAACGGTGCGCACGTGGTAAACAGGATACACAGCCTCCCAGGACAGAAACCCCTTGGGTACATGAGTTTCGTCGACCGCGCATCACATCAAAACCCAACAGAGCTGGAAAGTGCAGAGACACACTTGCCATGGGTTGTCGCCTTGGACTGTACGAGGAACACAGATGTGCGAATCAGACAGAATGAGAATATCACATGTGATGTCTGTGACGTTGGCAACGGCGCGCAACTCCGCGTGAAGCATGTGGCCTTAGTACAGTTATCCCGGGACACAGACACCGCGGTCACGATGACAACATTCGTGGTGTTCATGGACACTGCCACCCAGCATTTCTGGTCCCATTCCCCGAATCAAGCTGTGTATGGTCGTAACCTTCTGATTGATGTCAACACATCCGGGAGCCTTATTTTTGCACAGGTGGTCGAGCCCCGAGTTTTGTAATTCCTCAATGTGTCCGTATATGAAAGCGTGTTCGCATGCGTGTACCCCTTATACTCACTCCCCACCACAAACCAAACAGGTACATATAGACACACAGGCTAGCGAAGCAACGCGTATTTCTATCATGGCCATGTCGAACGTGGTACACACTCTGTATGAGTTTGCCTTTCCAATCCACACAGGACCACAAGCCGGGGTGGTTGTATTTGTTCTTGCACTACCCCGGTGGCGCAACAGCAGTCAATCACCCAATATGATTGCCGGTGTATGCGAGGATGATGCTGCGAGTGAAGATGACATTGCACTCAGCGTGTACGACCTTCACCTGAGGAAGTGGTGGTACACAAAAGTGAATGATTGCTACCAGTGCTGCTCTCGAGACTCGCAATCACGTATAGTGCCCCATGTGGATATTGTACAGGCCAAATTGGTTCTGGTGCGAGACACAACAGTCAACACGATTGATCTAGAGGGCAAAAATTTTACCCACAACCTATACAGTACCACTATAGGGCGAGGTATCACCCATCACCAGAGCCACAATCTCTGGGAGTCATTACTACATGCTGAAGTGCACGGCCGGGTAATTGTCCCAGGCTCCACACAGCCTGATACGCGCTGGCACATATTTGTACTCGTTCAACAGACACCAACAATGATAACCCCCGTTACCAATGCTGTTCGATTCGGGGTGTGGACAACAACCGACTCAAATGACAACCAACCAACAACTACTGAATACAAAGAATTGCTTGGTATGCAGGATATTGAAGACACAGTTCACAAACAGCTCATAACAGACCACTTTCGTGCGTCTCACGTAACAAGAAATCAAATGGAGCTCATTGTAGAATCCTTTGTGATGCTGAATAGTTGGAACTACGACATCAAATTAGACCTCCAGCCGATTCCACCAGAACTATATGTAGTGTTTACATGTACAGTGTCACAGACCAACAACGCCCCAGGAATGCGACTATATGTACACGTACAAATTGACACAAATAGGACAATCAACTCCTCAGAGCCTTTGCGTGGAGTCACAGTGACGCTGCTGGGCGCGGCGCGCAGCAACACACAGAATCAGTTCTCACAACTTAGACATGTGCTAGTACCCCAAAGTACGCACTCAGAACACGACAACGTGATACTCGCGCGGCCGCTGATCGTGCTCATAGACGAGGACGTGGCTGGCTCCATGCGCAGCATGCACTCTTTCGAGCTGCGTTGTGCTGGTTGCACTTCCAATGAAGGTCGTAGATACGACCCACGCACGAGGTCGTGCACATGCATGGAGGGAGCATTGAGCGTGTGTGTCCCATGTGTTGACACTTTCCAGTGCTCCCTGAATGAGTTTATATTTGATAAGATATCAATGGCACAGATGGCGAACATAGCACCACAGACATGCCGTATACAACCAGAATCATCATCCATCACCATGAAAACAATGTTGTATGAAACTTGTGTCAAGTGCCAAAAACACTCTGCAGTATACTGCCCTGCAAACACAGTCCCAAAGTCATGTCCACCACCTTCCAAATTTGCAAATATTGAGGCGGGCACGACAGTCGGTGTCTGCAAATGCGGTCCTGGATTCAAGAAGCAATCCCGTAAACTGGTGCAAGGCACTGGTGGACAGTACAATTACGAGCAGTGTGACGATGCACGCGGAGAGATGTGCTCAGAAGAGTGCACCGAGTGCGCCGACGGCGAAATCTGCAACGACCTCTCCACACGTACACACAAAGTGATTACATGTCCAATCAATACACACTACACTATTTCAGAGCACAAACGCAACAACTTTATCGTGGATGTGTGGCAAAGATGTTCTTGTAATGAGGGTTTCAAGAACGACAGCATGTATATTTCAGAATCTACATCAGAGACTACACTGGACCCCAACATATACCCCGCCACATGGCCTGAAATGGCCCGTAATTTTTTTTCCACGTATACTTTCCACGTCGCTGTTGCTCGATGTGACAAATGCCCACCGGGTTCGTATTGCTCTGGTGGTGAACAACAGCTCTGTCACGCAAACAGTTTCTCGCGCGCTGGTAGTAGTGACTGCATATGTGAACCCGGGTGGTACGGATGGATGCCGACAAGCGGCTGTTCACGATGTCTGCCAAATCACGTCTGTTTGGACAATGAGGTTCTGCCATGCCCGACGAGTACATCAGCACACTTGCCCTTGCATCGGTTTTGCCCGTGTCCAAAAGGTTATTTCTTTGACGCTGGTTCGGGTGATGGGGGGGGGTGCGAACCATGCCCAGTAGGCTATTATTGTCCACACTACGACATCAAACAGACCCACACACACGACACACTTGCAATCAACCGCGCTGTGAAATGCCCTACAAGTTCGGCAACTTTGACAAGTAAGTCTACCAACCGCATGGACTGTGTGTGCGAGACGGGGAATTCGAATCTGGCATATATATTGTTGCCAGAGGGAGGTGAGTGTGAGTTGTGTAGGGCGGGATCGTATTGCAACGGCAACACTATTTCAGAGTGTCCCGACAGTTCCAATACGAACAGTGTGCCCGGGAGTTCTAGCATCGAGAGCTGTCAGTGCAATGACCATGCGCGCGTGATTGGAAGCGGAAACCTATGTGTTTGTGGCAACAGATTTCGCAAAAATTCTACATCAGGGCTTTGTGAACAGTGTGAGTACCCACACACGTCCAACGTGCGCAACAGTCTAGGGTGCGAGACATGTGAGGATGGTTTCTGGCAGCCGAGCCTGGACAATATGCAACACTTTACACACCACGTGTCCAACCATATTGACCACCCGCTTGCGGTACAACACCGTGTTGCCACACAAGCGTATATGACAGAATACCAGGAAGAGCTGGCACAGGCACAGGCAGAGACGTCCATGCCTGTGCCTACCCTTGCCAACACAGCATGTCTGTTATGCCCCCCTGGATTTATATGCAAGGACAACATAATTACCGTGTACGTCCCGAAAGGCGCAGACGACGAGCCAATGTATGCTGTGCTTCCGGGGGGTTGTGTTGGGGATCTCTGTATGAGACCGTGTCCGCGCCCCAGAAACCACAACACCAACCACCCCAGACGCGCACTAGCCATGCTTGGCTCGTGTTTTATGCGAACGACAACGTGGCAAAGGTACGTCTGCATTTGTGACATCCCCTTGTAACATGCACTCACACACAACTTGTCATTGCCATCTAATCACAACACACTCACACGCAGACAAACTGGTAAAAACCCTGTATCAAGCACAATTTTCGACCGTGCGTTTCCCGTGGTGATTCTGTTCGACATCAACAGAGATACAGACATCTTAAACTACGTGTTCAATCGACAACAAAATGACGCAGTCTCAAAACTATACATTGAATTTGACACACTGGAACTGACGCATGACAAAACATCAGCCCAGTATATCTTGACCGCAAACATGGACACCATGGCCCTGCTACAGGACATTCACAAAGAATTGCATAAGGTGCAGACAGATCTGTATAATGATCTGGACAATATAGACCAAGACACAGGAGCTGCGTTTGCAGCGCTGTTGCCAGCGTTGTGGGCAGTTCGTGTGAACCGGTTTTTGCAGACAGCAGATGCGCACTACGGCGACGCCGTGGCAGTAGTAGCGGGTGTTGTCAGAAACACAATTACAGAGTACATAATAGTACAATCATTGCGTTCAGTGTCCATGCGACTGAGTAGTAATACAGTAATACGGTTCTTGTTCCTGGCTGAAGTGGGTACAGACAATGTGGATACCATGGATTTTGCATATGACCTATTTCGAGGAGGCGAGCTTCTATACATTCACACGGGTGTTTGTGAAGAATCTCTCATAGACACTACTCGCACCACCACAGACATTACCTGTGAATCACCATATCCTGCCATGCTCCTCACTGCATACACGTCATTGTCTGTACAGAACACACAGTTGCGCCTTACCAAACGAGATCTAGACCTACTCAATTCAGAGCGCGATTTGCGCTCCATGCTTGGCATACGCACTATCGTGCATGTGGTGGCAGAGTACGCGTGCCCTTCATACACGTATACCCACAGCATTAATGTGCATGCCGGGCAACGTCAGCGCGTATGTGCGGCATGCCAGGCTGGTAGTTACTTTGATACGTCAGCCAGTCAATGCGTGACATGCATGAACTCAGCAGCGTGTACCACACCCGACGACTCCTTTGTACTTCACAACTGCTCGTGGACATATGACAATATGTGTGTGGACTGTGAAAAAGACGTTCAGATGTGCCTTAAGAGTGCCACCACATGAATGTTGCAAATTGATTCGGTTGACAATGGGAGGGAATATGCTATGTTTATTGGTGTTGTATAAAAAATCTTCTGTTCATTCCCCATGCAAGACTGTGGTGTTATGGAAGCGGTGGATGTGGTGTTTGGTTTGTGTTTGTGTTTGTGTTTGTGTTGCAATGTGAGTATATATGGAAGACAACATTCGCAAATCATTGCCATGTCTGGTTTTGACACCAATGTGGGCAAAATATGTCTACTCTATTTGGGAGTGTTTATTGCTCTGAAAATACTGCGCGTGCTCGCAATGGTCGTCGTGATGATTCTGTGGTTCTGTTTGCCAATGAAAAAGAACACACACCAGACAGTAGGCATGCAAAGTATCGCTGTCATATTTGGAGACCTTTGTCTTAGCGTATGCAACTGTCTGACCGCATTTGTGGTGCAAGTGGCATCATCTGTACTGTACTCATTATATGTTATCTACCCCTTCCTCATTCTGAGTCTTGTGCTCTCTGTCTTCCACGACCAATACGACGTCGCGGTGCACATGGTGGTACGGTCGTACAACAGCTTTGTGAGCAACAACGCAATTCTGGTATTTGTTCGACACTCGCTCTGGTTTGCCAAGCTCTTCTGGGAGATGACTGTCCCCCTGTACAATTACATTGTCCATATTTCTTCGGGAATCAATATGGAGCTCTTCAAAGCACTCTTTTACGATACCAACACAATCAACGTGCTCTGGTCAGTCTTCACTGGAGTTGGTGTTGCTTTTGTCGAGTTAGCAACAGCAGTAACGGTGTGGGTACAGAAAGACATATTTGACTGCCGCTACGACCGTATTGCTACTGACATGAACGAACTCACCACCCACCAGTGCATGGAATACGGCCCTGGCAAATACAGAGCGCTGGTACTGGGACCAGTAGTTTTGGCGCTGCAGACAGCAGTCGCGCAGGGCGTGCTGTTGGTGGCGTCCCTATGCCCCGCTGTGACATCAGCGGTCACTGCTCTGGTATATCCAGTGTACGACGCCCGCATGGCCGACATTTTCGAGAATTTGGCAAACCTCTTTTTGGGATGTGTGTGGACAGTGTGGGATGTTACACACACACGATGCCGATTTGCCATGGCGAGCGGCCTCCCGAGCACGTTGTGTGTTCCAGACGTGGCGCCTCTATTCCATTTTGCGCACCAGATCACAATGGACACTGGGGATTTGCTAGACAACTGGGCCAATATTGCGAATGTGATTGTCATGAAATTTTTCATGGAACGGGCCCCGGGATTCTGCACTGTGGGTGAATATGATATTCACGGCATCGCAAGCGAGACGGTATTTGGCGGCGCCGAGACGCGGCTAGTGGCGCTCACAGACAAATTACTAGCCATGAGTGACGGCACTTCAGTTATTTTTGCCAATGCCAATGACCGCACCGAGAACCAACTGCGCGAAAACGCATTCTTGCCAGCTGTTAACATCCATTACGGCCTGGCAGGTATTGAATACGGAGACAGCGTACAGCATGCAGACGTGGCAGGGGGCACCACCACCTCTGTTATGGGCTGTTCCTGCATGGATACCACCCGTGGTTCTATTGACACCGTGGTAATTGAATGTCATGTTGCGCTTTACGACCGGGTATACAACCCGGACAATGTGGAGTCGTATCGCAAAGTCATTCCAGTGAGCTTTGAAGGCAGACAGACTGGCGACCTCATGCAATGCAAGACCCTCCGTATCACAGTGCAGGCTGTTCGTTTCCCGCACAAACAGTATGACTTTATGCCCACAGGGTTCTATGGTGACCGTCCGTCACAAAAATCTCCACTGCTCAACTGTCTGGTGGACCCGAGCAAGTGCAACGACGTGGACGCAATCATCTACGTCGCCCCACTTTGCCAAATGCCGGGCGTCCCTGACGGGGGAACACTCGCGTGTATAGAGAAACTAAAGGACAATTTCTGCTTCCCGTATTGCGTAGGCCTGCACCAACGGCGCTCCGGGAGTCTTCCCATCACACTATACAGCGAGCGTACATTGTCGGCAGGCGTGTACATGACCAACACAGACTGCAGCGCCCCCCAACAGGAGGCGCTGCCAGATGAGGAAACCAGTACATTCTCCACTGAAACCATGAGCTCCACGCGTGGTGAGCTCTCCAACATGACAACCATTACTGGAATTGCGAATGGTTTGCAAAATTGTAGGGCTTCACCCACACACAACAGTCTCTTCCGCCGACTAGCTGGTTGCCCGGATGGCGAAGAGGGCACTTGCCTCGGTCAGGATCTCGAAGCACTTGGCACAACATTCTCGGCAGATCCCGGGCGGGAATCAGACGTTGTGTTCGCGGATCTGCAACCTGTAATCGTCGCAGGTGACGCACTTTTGATCCCAAAATGCCACCCTAAACCGGGGGGTTGCGACTGGACGACATCTGTGATGCGGTTGACCTCAGATGTACAGGGGCAATACAGTATCCAACCAAAAATCACACGCGTGCCATCAATGCGCATCAGCCCACACACAATAAACCTAAAGCATGTCCTCGTACTTCCGCGCGAAACAATGGACTACCGGAAGTGGTACAACCCGGCGGCCCAGACGGAGACGGGTGTTTTCTACAGCATCAACCCAGATACAACCAACTTCCAATGTTATATTCTCAAGACCTGCACGCAAATTGTGGCGCGAGGCGAGCAGATGAGCTCGCGCGTTCTATTCACAGAGCCCTCTTACCAATGCACCAAGAATACCAATGTGACCATGCCTGCAGGCGTACAAGCGCGGATGTGTAGCGCAAACCTCACACGTGAGGTGATATTTGCAGGCAAAGACAGTTTCTGGTTTTATGGTCAAACTCCAACAGAAATAAAACAGCTGCAACAAAACACAGACGAAAACAAAGTGCGCAATCTATTTGTCGAGGATATTCAATACTTCAACACACTGAATGTGGTGGTTGCAGTGCGAAGGGGTCCAGTCTCACACCTACTGTATGAAAACGGCCAACTCCCATACCCAGACGATGTCACACGTCTATCAAGCACCGTGTTTTACTTCGTGAACACAAATACCCTTCAAGTCCGCGCAAATGCTGTGTGGAGTGCGCCCGCGGGTAGCACTGCGGAGACCACATATGGCTTGCTATGTCCGTCTGACTCTATACTACCGCCATTTGCCTCCATGGCCGCAAGTTTCGTCGCGGTTTTGATCAAGGCTGCGGAGATCATCTTGAACCAATTTGTCCTGAACATCATTGGTGTGGTAGAAGCCGCCGTGTCACGCCGGGCCGAGACTGGCAGCCTATGCATGCACGGCACGCAAGACCACTACGCATTTTTTCCGTGCTCACCCGGCCCTCTTTCTATGCGGCCAGTGTATCGAATTTTTTTGCGCTTCCATGCTAAGGTGCTCAAGTGCACAAAGGCCTCGCTGGTGTATGTGTCATACCTCATTGACATGCCTCTGAGCGAGTACCACTGGTCCCAGGGTGCTGCATATGCATTCACACCCCCTAACCTCGACTACACAATTGCTACTCTGCGGGCTTTCCGCTTCTCTCTCGCGTCGGGCGTGGGCATTGTCGGGAACGCCGCTGTGACCACCTTTTACGGGGTTATGTTCCTCTATGAACACATTGGACTTCCATACTTCATTGAGCTTATGTCATTGCGCTACTCGGGCAACACACGCCAGGATATAATTATGGTCGTTTACACTCTCTCAAACACTATACACCAGGCGGTCACTAGTGACGCCATGGACAACACACTTCTGCTGCCAGCAGAGCAGTCATGCATCTCACTTGCAATGCTCACAGGAGACAGCGCTCGCCCACTGGGACAGTTTGTGGAGCACTCGTGCCTCGCGGTGTTTGAGGGTCTCAAGACAGTTACTCGTCTCGTGCCGTCGATGTTCACGCTGACGGCTGTGACAAACTGTATCTGTGCGCAGAGCAGCCCTGTGTTGCAGTGGGCCAGCGTTTCCGACGTATATGAAGTTTGTCAGATCATGATGCCCCCCGCGCTCCGCGCACATTACTGGAAACTTCTAGCCGCACACTCTGCACCATATGGTGTAAATTACCGCACGGCATTGTGTGCAGAGCTTATTGACAACATCGAGGCCAATGCCAATAAAATCCCTGTGGACATGTTCGCACACATGGACCTCGCAGCAAATGCCATCGCGGGAATCCCGCAGCAATTTGTGTCAGTGCTGAACATCCCCGGATTGAATACGTGGGCCTGTGGTTCTTACAAGACTGATATTGGCGTGGTGACCATTGTGCCCCAGCCAATTCGCCTCTTCAAGAAGTGTGCATACACGCGCACTTGCCGCGCCGCCTGCAGCGAAAGCATTGACTGGTTCAGGGCAGAAGCCGAAAGCACACCTAACCGAACCAAACCTGCAACCACAGGACATGTGAGCCTCGGGATCCCCATGTGGCAGAGCCCCGACACCCTGTTTGCCCCGCTGCTGGCGCAGGACTATGGCACGCGGCACGGGTGTCGACACTGGGTTGCTGTGCTTGGCGAGACTTTCAATGGTAATACCATTGGGCATAAAATGAGCTTCCTGTGCCAGTCAATGCAGGACACTGCAGTCATTGATGAAAGAACGGAGGCAATGCAGGTACTTCCAGAGTTACTGGAACAGGGCTTCCATTTTGGCACCATTGACATTCCCACCGCAGGAGGGAATCAGAAAACAAAAGCTGTAAACGAGATGTGGTTTGCCCCGTTGTTAGACAATAAGTTCCATGCTGTATTACTTATCAGCGCTAGCATAGGGGACATTGATAATGGCCTGTACGAAGTGCGCGTGTATGCAGACGCGCGGTCGCCACTCACGCGGTGGGTGGCCACAGCAAGCGCCACTGTCAACGTGTACACCCTATGTCCAGGAATCATACAAGCAGCAGCTGCCCAACATCATAGTTTACAAGCTGAAAATCTGAGACTACAAATGACGTCAGTGAGCAGGCCAGTGCTATTTCAAAAGTTCGTTCTAGCACCACACAAAGGCGTTGGATACAGGATGTATGGCCAGCTGGTTGGCCACGCCTCCGACACAAGCACTGGGGGCGATATTCGGTTCGTCGTTGTGATCGAGCTTAGCGTGAATCTTGCTATGGACGACGACACCAACAATGTCGCGTGTAAAGCAGGTCATCACAGCTTGCATTCAAATGAGCCTGACAATTTGGCGCAGTTCTTACAGTACTCCATATTCAAACGCACCATGTTTGTAGACACACTGGACCATATGATTTCTATCGGCCAACAGTTACGGAACGACGGCACCCGGTACACGGTGGAATACCACGACGTAGTAGAAGAGTACAATGACAAACACAAAAGTAACACATTCCGGCTCCGGTCATTAAAAGTGTTCCCGTGTACCATGCAATCACAGACCATATACCGTTTGTCCAGGAACAGAAGACGTTTGTACGCGCAGGGGGACACTTTCCGTCCAGACGGACACGGTGGGGCAATTCTTGCTGTGCAGACAGACCAGAGCGCAACATCTACCGCCTTGTTCTCACTGCTTGAGACAGACTCCACACGCCTCCCAAACACAGGAACATGGCTAGAGCAACACACAGTGAACGTCGGGAATGTGATAAACGCCATAACGATGCGCACTGACCCACTCGGCAGCGAGACCTCCGGGATTGTTCTCTCTGCGTCACGTCATACAAGTATACAGGAGGTGTTTGGCGCGCTTGTGGCTCGCAGCTGCGACTACATGGACTGTTCTGGCTGCTCAACACTGGGACTCCAGCGATCGTGTTACCAGGCTCAACGATGCGCGATTGTCAACTGTGTAGGGACGACTGTCAACACCAATAATGTGTTGTGCGTGGTAGGGGCTCTTGCGCAGGAGCTCCTCGCCACAGACGCCATGTACGAAACATGGGCGCTATCTGTGGAACTTGTGATGGGTGTGGTACGCAAGTGGACACTCGGCAAACAAGCCAGCGTCGTCAACGTGCAGGGGGTGTCAAGCATGATAGTCGCCCGCATGTGCGGGCTGAAAGACCTTGTGGCTACGGTATCAGCTGTCCTTCCAGCGCTGTTTTATACAATTTACGCAGGCGTGCTAGGCGGCGACGCCTCTGGAACAGCACCCGGCCGCAGTGCGTTTATTGTGGTGCAACGTGCCATCTCGCCACTTCAAAAGCTAGAGGCCACGGAACTTGTGACAGGAATCACGGCCCTCATATACCAGTTCCTGATTCTTCCTGTGCTTATCAGTTACAACAGCGTCCGCATCCTCATGTGCTTCGTGGACCAGGTGGCCTCATTTGCAAGCGGACACATCAACCTTGTTATCAATGATGTGGGCGAAGCCCAGGACGAACGGTTCTGTCTCGGCACTGATACAGACTACGGAGCAACTGGAGAGACAGACGCTGACATGCTGCAGAGAGTCGTGCGTGAAGGATCACTTTCTGGTGTTGCGACACAGACCACCTACACCTCCTCAAATTCACTGGACGGGGAAAAATTTGTGACTACAGCTGGTAACATGATTCTCTGGAAAAAGAAAATGCCACAAATCATGATGATAGCGTCTTTGACAACTGTGTTAGACTGGGTAATTGGACTTATGTATGGCATGGCCCGTGTGAGCATGGCAGCACAGGACCCAGACTGCAACCCCAAACCAGCGCATGTACAGACAGTGATTGACTGTGCATGTGGGGATTTGGCTCACGATATTAGTGACGTTCAGCGCAACAGTAACGTAGACACCGGGGCCCTGTGGTGCTCCGGAGTCATGCGACTAGTAAACGCGCACGGAGACCTTGTATATGTGCATAACAAGCTGTCCTTCCATCAGTTATCCAACCGTCTGGGTGGCAGCAGCGGCGTCATGCACCTATACCTACAGTGCATTGCGCAGGAAAACGAAGACAACTGTGTGGCATACAAGAACACTATTGACATGATAGAAAAGGATTCATTTTCTGATCACTCAGTGTCCGCCATAAATGTACTCACCCGTTGCCGCGAAAACTACGCAGCCAAGACATGGGACAGTGGCCTGTTTGCCGTCTTCAACCAGGAAATTCGAGCCAGCGTGATAGCAAGCAAACAGATTAATGAGGATGCTCTGGATTTTATCAAAAAAAACGTAATCGTCTATCTGTGTGGTACTGGCCTGCACTGTGCTGAGCACGGGGCTGTGGCCGAGTGCTTACGCCTTGGTCCAGAGTTCAACTCAATTGAACACTGCATGTCACTGCACTTCCGCCTACAGACCACACGTGTAACACTGTTGAAGTCGAACATTGCCGGGCGATACGACCTTGAGAACACAGAGCTGTCTGGCCGCTCGAGAACAAGGCAAGATATGGCCGCGCTCAATCGCATGGAGTACTTCATGTACACTCAACGAACAGACACGAGTGACGTCAGGAACGCAGACGCGTGCCTCTTTGCGTCCTCGGAAGACTTACAGACAAACAAAAATGTGCAAGAGTGCTCTCCGCATGCACAACAGTGCGTGCACGGACGTCTCAGCAACCCGACAACCTGCGCGCTGAACATGGTACAAGGTACAGCCAGCCGGTCATCAACTGCAAACCCAGTGTCACTTTTTATGGTTCTAGAGACCAACACCAAACGCTCAGAGACGAAGATCATGCATCGTTATGAAACTGTACAACAGTGCGCTCTCGATTTTTTCACAGATTTTGTAAATAAGCTCAAGGTGGAACAAATCCTAGAACAAACCAGCTATGACTTGCTTTCATACGAGGGAGACCTCGTGCACAGACACATTGATTGCGTGATATTAGGGCCTCGGAGTGAACTTGACATGCTACCCTCGCTTGACACAGACACGGTGGAACAGCTGACATATTCCCGCGCTGCTGCTGTCAGATTCCTGGAAACTGGCACGGCGTGTCCTATGCACATTCTTATGGACTCCCACCACACCACGAGTTCCGCGGGACAGGACGTGATAATTGACAACTCTTCGACCATCTGTGGCTCTGGCCCGCGCATAGCAGCACTATCATATATTTCCCGCGTGATACACTCTGAGTCTGCTGCCAAAAAGGCCATGTCAAACCTCATTAACCAACGCATTAACCAAGTACAGGCGTCCATCAAACAAATTAGTTCATATGGATGTCCTCACGTCTCAGACAAGAACATACCCACGTCATGGGAAAACTGTTGCGGGCTCAATCACGATAAGACATGCTCTTCTCCAGTTGGCAATTTCTATCCCACCCAATTAGACCTGCGGATGACAATCCCAACCTCGTCAATACTCAGCGAGATTAACAGACAGCAGGGCGCGATTAGTCTGCAAGAACGCGCAATGACCAAAACCAGGTGCACACCCTCCCCTGTATTCCTCCATCATCATGTGTTTCCCATTTCACTGTCACTACTCCTTGCTGCATGCCCACAAACGCGCACCAACGCCACATGCATTGCATTCTCTCGGATGCTGCTGGGGTTGTAGCTTGTCTGCAGTTGCTCCAGCAAAGTGGCGTCATGCGTGGTGGCAAATTCTGGATCGTGTTCCTTCAAAATACGGGCCATGCTTTCAAGTAAGTGAGCCATGTGCCAAAACATGAGCACATTTACACGGTCAAACGGGTCAACAAAATCAGCACTGGGTGGGCATATGCTTCCCGTGAACTTTACAGAGCTCCTTGCCGCGATTTCGCGCTGCGTGTGTGACGATGTCTGCTCAATGAGCTTGTTCTGCATGATGCGCATGAGTTGCACGATCTCACAACGCCCCCCCATGGCAATACCGTGGTGCACACCTCACACACTACAGGCAACACAGTGGATCTTTTTCGTTTTTTATGTTGTGTGTGTATTGACAAGACAAATGCTGTGTACATGGTGTGGCAGATTCTGGACTCGATTCAAGACAGAGCAGTTCGACCAGAGTATCAACAACTACAATGTCAAGCTGCCTGAGCTACGACACCACAAAGTCGCGTCACCCGTACGAGGTATACTGGACGAGTCTGATCTTTCGTATTCGTTCCCCTTGACACGCGAGGCCCCCGACGACCTTAGCGTGCTCCAACAGTGTCACGCGCTGTTGCGCGTGAAGTCATTTTCATCTGAATTCGCAGAATTTGCGGGCGACAGCGAGAATGAACAAATGCTGACGCTCCCTGTTATCCAACAAATGCTGGCACTGGGCCAACAGTGGAAGCCGTTAAGCAAACACGGCAGGCCAAGTGAAACATTGTCACGTGCCGAAATAATACATCGTCTCCTTGCATCAGAGGAGCTTGATGACGCGTTTGCCGGACTATACGACGCTCGATTTGTTTCCATGCACTCACGCTTCTGCCACAATGACACAAAACCAGAGCCACAAGGCCCAATGAACATGCATGTCAATCTGGATGAAACACTATTCACAAAAACAATATCAAAAACAATCGATACGCACCCCCCCACCCCAATCAACTTGCGTATGTATGGCCTGGACAAACGCGGAATGGGGGCAGCACGGAAAGCGTGCCCGTGTTTTCCCGTGCATGTGCACCAAAATAAGATGCGCACTTGTGAAGTGTCTCCAGCGGTGTGCCATCTCGACACTTCCCTCGTGGAGGCCCGCGTACCCGCGTACAAGGGTTCAGAATTGCGCGAAAGTTGCCAAGAACAAGGCATCCTACATCAGGCCCCAGAGGCAGAAGCTGGCCTGTTACGCCAAGTGCTGGTCGCGTTTTCCGAAGAACTCAAAATGGATCCAGCGCATAAGTGCCCATTATCTTTGGTTTCAGACCTCTGGGGCGTGCTGCCCGGAGGCCACACAGACATGGAACAGTATCTCGCATACAATGGTTCACAACAAGAGATTTCCACACATTTCATGCCTTTCTTGTTGCACACGCGATCTGGTGTCACCTTGTCAAACATTGCCTCTGTAAATAAACAAATGTCCCACGTGCTTGGCGAGGGCGACCGTGCACTCAACCTCTCTAGCACGGACAGCAATGGCGACGAGACGTATGTTGAAAATGTTTTATGTGACACAAGTGACGACGACAACAACGACGGACATCTGAACGATCACCAAAAAGTGGCCAAACAAGCGTTTCCCGCGGTGTCCATTGTCGCAGAATCGCCTGTAGTGTTAGACTGTCTGAGGTACATTGTTGAAGTGTCATGGCTGGACATGTTGCAAGAGGCGCTCCACACGGACAGTGCTAGCCAAGACACAGCAAGGACGGAAAAGTCAGCACGCCTGCGTGCCAAGAGCGCTGAGAACATAGAAGTGTGGCGGGCCCGTTGTAGCCTGAAGTTGCGCAAGCTTGACACATGCCAACACCAAGCCGCATATGCCGTGGACATGGTGCGGAAACTTGATAATACAAGGTCCAACGACTGTCCATACAAGTGTGATCCTCACGCCAACGATATTGGCATCATGTACACAGAATGTTTGGCAGTCAAGAAAGGATCATCCAAGCTATATGACGTGCACCAGTGCATGGCGGCCTCCACTACCAAGGACACCTTCATTCTCTCCACAGATATGCTCACCGACAAGTGTTCTGTGCTCAACCCGCAGCTCATGCTCCGTCAGAAAGGCGAGGATATGCTCCCCGACACGCCGTTGTTGAGCGAAGCTTTTGTAAAACAGATTATCGCCCCTGCCAAAAAAGACCACGTACGTACAACGGGCGCCGTACTTGGTCTGCATGCAGGTCAAGACTTTCTTTTCCCAGATGAAACTTCTGCTGCCGAGGCTCAGTGTTTCCCAACTGTGCCTTACTGGCCAGTGTCGTGGCAGGCCCCGTATGGCGAAATCATTTCCGATTCGCACGTGCATGCCACGGGCTTCTCGAACCACATGATGCTTGTGTGCCAAGACGAGCATGGAGACTGCGAGAACGACGCACGAATCTTGCTGATGCCAGACCACCTGCGCATAGAGAACATGACATCAAACCTATTTGGCACAGGCGGATTTTGCCGCGAACACTCATTTGCCATGCCCCTGCTACGAACAAACACTCACGCCATTTGCACAACCCCAGAAGACAAAGACCACGTGTCAGACTCGGACCAAGCTACACACTTGAACATCGAAATTGATCCTGAGATCTGCTCACATGACCCACGCGTCAGCGCCGGTGGCGGCACTGCTGATACGCTTGGCAACATGTGGCCTCTTTTGCGCCACTTTGTGAAGAGCACCCCAATATCCCCAGAGCAAGACATTGTCGACGACAAAGCATTGGAGGTCATTCTACAGGCCATCAGAGACGCTCATAACAGCAGCAACAGCGACTATGCCGTTTTGCCGGTCTTAAGCGCCAACGAGCACATGGAGGAGGTAGTGGGTGAGCTTTGCGTGTCCACTGACAACTACGCTGAACACAATACAAACGAAGAGCCAAATAACATTTGCGTAGAGAGCCAACATTGCGACATGACCCGTACAAGCCAGGTGTGCAATGCGGGTGGCGAGTGCGTTAAGGTACACGTACAAGTCAAGCACGAGTATGAAGAGGAAGGCATGCTCGATGTGGGCATCTCAGTCCCCGCCAACAGTGACAGTTGCTTGGATAATATTCACAAGCCCCCCGCAAGCCCTTGGGAGCAGTATGGTTCATTTCTCGAACAGCACGGCATGTGTTCGCACAGTAATGCCATCACATACGAGCGCATGGTACAATCCATGCGCAAAAATATGATGATTGAGGGGCACAAACAGTGCTCAGAAAACGACCAGACACGGGGTGTGTACACATGCGACACAACAAACTTGGAGTGGGACTGGTTAACACAAATTCCCTGGAACTGGCGCGGTAAGGGTCCCGGTGAAACACAAGAACGACACCTGTACACGGAAACAATTCAAGAGTCCACAGCCTTTCGCCTAGAGAGACACAAGTGCGACGCTGAGTACATGAACTCTGACAAGCTTCGGATGTGCAACCTTGCGACCTCACACACGCCACATCCATCGCAATGGATGCGACATAGCCCATCCCTCAACACATTCGCGACGATGGACAAACACTACAGGGCTGACCGCAAAATTAGAACACCTGACTGTTTTAATGCAGCCAAAAACAGTCAACTGGATTGCGGCGATCCAATTGATGGTACTGACGATGCCACAGGGCTTGATGCATCACAAAAGGCAGACGCTTTCACTGCCAACAAGCTGCGATTCATGTCCATGGACGGAGATGCCATCAATTTCAAACACGACGAAAGTCGTGTGCGTTTGCTACAGAAATGTGCTGGCTTTGGTTTATGTCAGCGGGAGGTGTTTACATGGGGCGGCACAAACCATGCTCGGAAAAACGGTGACGATCTTTCCACACCACGAACTTCCGTGGATACAAAAAGCTGCTCGTCGTTTGGATACTTGAAACTAGATGACTCGGATAAGTGCATACTCGACAAGAACACTGCAATCATTGCGTATGTACTAGAAGCAGGATCACAACCCTGTCAGTTTCTGTATAAAACAGGTTGGAAGTCAAACACCCTCATACGAAAAAATACATCAAATGGCAAATTTGAGCTGGAATATTCTATATCTGACAAGAACTTGGTCCGCGTGCTTCTGAACAATCTCTTCTGGATACACACAGACGTTATGTCCTTTGTTCGACGAACGATTCAACTACAAGAGAACACATACAACACAGTGGGTAAAGCTATGTTTGATAGCATGCATTTGTGTGCTGAGCAAGTACAGGAGCACCTGACGAGTCTGAACTTGTATTTGCAGTACACGACACCACAGAACACAAATGCAGCAAAGACAAGTGGGTTGTACTACTTTTACGAGTATGGCACATATGAGGTGCCGCTGTTGTGGTGGCTGAAGTATGGCGTGCACACCGCACTGGCCCCCGCCGATACCTCCACAGTGCCCAAGTTAGACAAGCCCGTGACTCGATTCGTGCTGGACGCGTTTGACAACAGGAGATATGGCCAGAGGCTGCAGAAAATGTGGCAACAAACGTCAACGTCTCTCCCAACGCTTTGGGCACGGGCAAACACCAGAAACATCATGGACCACAACATGATAACAACCCTCGTGGCCACTGCACTTACCGAAGTGTGGGAGCTCAATAACATAAACAAAGACTTTGAACTGCGTTGTCCAATAGATGTCAAAATGGCCACACGCACGTACACCAACAAAACAGATAATAACATGGAACAGCCAGCTGTGTGCAATGAACATTTCGAAGAACACGCATACAACTTGTGGCACAAAAACTCCGCGGCCACACCACAGTTCCTCACTGACATGAAGGGAAATAATGTAGTGCCAAGCATTGCTGACCAGATACAACACCCTCTCATGTCCAGAAACAAGACCGCATCTTGCGCCTTCATGTATGACACGGAACGCACCATTATGAACCTTAAAGCCATGCACACGGCAGAACCAACGAACAAACTCATATACCATGTGTTCCGAGACCTACTCACTAACATGCCCCAAGAAACCCAGGTTGTCAAAGTCTATGACCCGTTTGACCCTACATACCAGTCCACAACCCAGACGTCAAACGAATTCAAACAATTTCAGGAAAATTCCATTCTGGGGATTCCCCTGGCCAAAGTGGAACTCTCCTACGATAATATAATGACATATCTTACAAAAGAAAAATTGCAAGACATACTCATGACCATGGCAAATGATGTTGATGCAAAAAATGAGCACAGTTGCACACCGGACCCAAGCATAAAGAAACACAAACTTAACACACAAACACCCCCAATACAAAAAGACAAACCATGCGTATATGACAGGTACAACTTGCCATCAATGAAGCGCGAGGGTGTGGTTAGAGGGTGGGATGATGGTCAGTACTCAGCTGCTGTCAATATATTCACAGAAGACCAGACAAACGTTATGGGACGAGTACACATCTGCCAGCAAAATTCCCACCGGCAGATGGACACAGAAAAGGAGTATTGGGGACGGTCACACCCCAACCGTCGAGATGGCATGCCATGCAGCATAGTTGACGCAATGCCTGACAACATACATGCAACAAAAGACAACGTCTGTTCCAATTGTGACAATTCAGCCAATACTTTATCAACTACTGATTGTCATAAATGCCAGCGCAGGTACGGGACTGGGGGGGGCAGGGACATATCAAACACCATGACCGTGGACTCTGTGAAGGAGCATGCTAACATCTCTGAAAACGTATGCAGTTTCAACACCAACTCAGACCGTGACCAGGGGGGTCAATACACTGTGTTTAACGAGAATCAAAATCCGGAGCTATTCAAGACAGACAAACAAGAATATGTGTTCAATTCTGATATATACCGCCTGAAAGAGAACAATGCTGCCAACTGGAACAGACCACTGCCTGGTGGAGTGTGCCACCGTATTGACTCAGGCTGTGTGACCAGACACGACCAGGGCAATATGCGCAAATTATTCAAATATAACGATGCTAACTTGCCGGATGACATGCACCCCGTGCAAGCTGCATACGAGCGCGTCAACAAGAACGCATACACACAAGTTAGTGTGCCTCGTCTAGAAGAACACGACGCCCGCGCACCCGGCTCCAACCTGAATAACGAAAGACACATAGTTGCAGCCAAGGTCGCCTTGCCAGACAAGTTCACAACAGCACGATCCCCTAAAGACCTAGAATACTGGTGGAAACAGGACAAGGCAATGGATGACTTAGACGGCAATGAAAACCCGTCATTCTACCAGCAAGACAGTCACGTGTGGGACAAACGTACCACCACACCTGTCACATCGGCTAACAGCGGCGTGCAATGCAACGTGCACAAAATCACATGGCCTGCTGGGATTGAAGTGGAAGCGTTTACGTTGAACCCCACCTCCGAATGGAATGACGTGGACTTTGACTTTGGACATGTACTATACAATGACCGCGTTGCATTCACACGGCATAACCAACAACAACTGCTATTTGGCCACCACTTTCATGGCAACGGCCGCCAAACAAACCGCCAAAACACAGTTGGCGCCCCGCAGTGGTCCTTCTGCGAAGCAGCGGACAACAATGCCAAGCCCATGTTGGATGCTAAGCCAGATGCCAACATACACTGGTTTCGGAAGGTTGATTTTGTTAAGACCTCGCAGAAGCGATTTGGAAGCAATTTGTACACGTGGGACCAGGACATTGGGTTGGTGTCTGGCGCTGCCGGGGGGATCGAGGACGATACGAGCGAGGTGACCTGCCGACAGACGCTGAACATGAAGTTCACTGGTTCAAATGAACAATGTAGACGACCAAAAAAGCTCGCGTTTGCTGATACAATTGATTCAATAACACCCAGCAGAGACGTGACGGGTCCAAATAATTATGCTCAAACAAAAGGGTGGCCTGCAAACGAATGTGCATTCGACTTGGAGCCAGAAGACATTACATTTCCAGATCCCATAAACTCATACACAAAATGTGGTGATAAGTTCTGCTGTGGAGTTACACCAAAAGAAGACACGGACAAAACTATCACAGCCTTGCAAGCACTATATTGTCCATCAAATCACGCCGACATTCCTGAATTGAAAGTAATAAATGCACCAAATAGAGGTACATGCGTCCCACTAATGTGTACTGAAACTGACGAGATCTGTGCATCTGATTACGGGGACACCAAAACGTGCAAATGCTACAACGAAGCACCACACTTCATGATTTTTCAACCAACCTTTACATTGAGTTCCCTACGACAATTAACACAGACCCCGGCAATTGTAAGCTATATCTTTGGCATGGTCCATAGGGTTGTGGTGAACCACAAACTCTCCAAGGCTGTGCCAAGGTTTGACGCACTACGGCGGCAATCATGCGCTAAAGCCTTCCTTGATGATAAAATCACGACAAATAAACCTACTGTCCAAAGATCTGAGCGCCCTTCTGGAACCTCCAAATGGACACCCTACAAACCCCCAACGACAAAGTGTAAAACTGCTGGCAGTAATCAGGGAGGGGGTGGAGGGTTTAAGGGGAATAAATGCACTTACACCAAGGAAATACCTCTTAGTTACGATGGAAGATCATCATATGATGTCCCTGAAAATCCGGAAGCCAATGCAGTATTGCAGTTCGCCACTTGTGAACATCTTCCACATCCTGAAAGTCAGGACGGATTTGACAAATTTGATCTATCTGTGTGTTGGGAACAGGATGTGTATGAACCAGCAAATATCAGGCCCTGGTGGTCATTGTCCATCAGCGAAATGATGATGAACTTCATGGATAGGAGTACAAACTATGACGCATATGTGCACTTGCTCAAATTTCAGATTCCTACAGAATTCAGTATGCGCGAGTTTACATACCCATACAAAGAGGACAGAGAGTGTTGGATGGGAAAGGGACCTCCAGGTCATTTGTGGTTGACGGATAAGGTCTCTATGCATTCATACTGTGACGTGAAAACAGCAGGCGTATCAGGATATCAAGACCCCAATTGGGATACAGACCACGTGCACATTGACACAACAAGCGACATGAACAACCTACAGAAGATTATTGCTGCTGGATGGTCGAATGTGAATAAAGTCCTTAAAACGCATGTTTTCACGGAATTTCACACCACACTACACGCCTCTAATGCCCCTGCCATCAACAAGATAATGGGGCGGCATCTGTGGTACTACAAGGACATATACGACGACAAATCCCAACACCCAATGAGATTTGCCCCCTGCATACCAGGCTTCAGCACGGGGGATGACAACGCTCTCAAAACAAGTGCATATGCACACCTCAGACCCGCTGCGCAAATCTGGGACACGAAAAAATATCTGCACATGGGAGGTGACAAACAACGGTTAATCACCAAACCCACACAGTGGTCAGAAATAGACGGCACGCCCAAGTCCTATCTTGTTGCCTGTCACCCAAAGTGTAACCCGAAGCACCAGGAAAAATTCATAATAAATTCAAATGAATGGGTGGTTGCCTGTCAGGATTGTCGACCCATGCTCAGAAAATACACAACCCCCACAGGGCGTGAATGGACAAGCACGACAGTAGCCGGTAACCCCCCCCGGCATGGTGCGTGCTCATATTCCGCAGTGCTCAAGACAGATCAGTACTGTTCTTCCATGAAAAATCACGTATTTGTGACAAGTCAATCATGGTGTGTTGCACAGGATACATCTGGACATAAGAACTCTTTTTTCCCAGTTGCTGGTAACAAGGACATCACAGAAGACACTACAATTGACACGGGAGCAATTTTCAGTTGTGCTGCATGTAAACAATACGACAACACTGCCACTGTTCTCACAAATAAGAAAAAAGTCACAGACAAAGATAACTTCGAGCACTGTGTGGGGTGCGGGATCTACAAACAAGACGAGGCGAATGAAATGGTGGGTCCATACAGCCTGAATGACGCAGAAGAGCTGCTACATGATCTGAGAGCTCGCATCCTTGTCATGCTGACAGATCCCACACTGAAGCATACATTGCGAACAAAGCTCCAATCTACCTCGCCGCACACACTCAGTGTGAATGATGTATCTGGTGATCACAGACTGTCCTCGCTAGATAATCCCCATGTTGGCATACTGCTTGCCGTGGAGGACGGCAAACTCGACAAAATTAACACTAACATACTAGGCCAATTTGCGACGTTTGGTTCCATGCAACCCCCAGATACAGGAGGCGACACGCTAATGGATGGGTGTAGTAGTGACAACCCACTGGACAGTTCATCTTACCTCCGCACACAATGCAACTTTTTGGAGGGCTTTGACAGCATTAGGTCCCGCGCGTACGAGGCGTCTAACATGATGCGCACGAGTATAGAACAGAGTTGCACGGAAACAAAGCAAGCCTCCCAGGCCACAGGGGTGTTTGAATGCGCTGGCAATATCACAAACAATCCCCATATCACACGACTGAAGCAATTTGCAGCAGAGACTCTACGAAACGAGTACGGCATGTCAGTTCCGACTGTGGTGTCTTCTGAGACAATAGATATAATATTGCTGGATGATTCAAACAACCTCGACTGGGCCGCGGGTATTCTGCCGTTTTACGCCAAAACACACCGTGGGAGTGATGTATTCGTGAAGAATTTATTCGAGTTTGAAACAACTTGCACCAACGAATACAGGTCCAATCTGCACACGAGAGAGAGGCCGTGTGTGAAAAGCAACACAGGACAAATTGCCGTGGTCAATCCATGGCTCGGCGGCAATTACTCGTTCTACTCTCATCTGTATGCGAAAGCATTTGGCGGGGGCAGTGCGCAAGGAAAGAGGACACTCATGGGCTTTGACATGTGCCAGGTCCCTGACAGTGCGCGCAGTGGCATTGACAGCACAGAGTATGATATTGTGCCGTGCGCCGCGAGAGAGTGCTTAGACCAAGACAACTCCAACATGAGCGTGTGCATACCCTCCGCGTCCATCAACTCAGGTATCCGACACGAGTTGCCGGACCACGAGACACAGGAATCAATTGCGTCTGTAGTCACTACGCGATTTGTGTTGACCCCACGTCCAAACAATACACTCTGCGAACGCATGTTCATACGCGACAAAACAGCGCGCTGCCCACACCCGCAGGCCCCACTTGGATACGTGCCAGGTGATATTGCTGACGTGGAGGGACACGCAGAAGACAACACACCCGGTGGCACGCAGTGGGCACAAATGAAACGCACTGACGCTTTGAGTCTCGACAAATTTGCTGTACACGGGAGCGTGGATGGTGTAACCGGTCCGACGTTCGCAGACTCCATGTGGGCTGGAAGAGACACTCAATGGCACTTAGCAAAGAAGGACTATACAATCAACAAAGATTCGGGCGCGGCGTACGCTCTGTTGGCCGTCTCTCACACACAACTGGGCCCAGACTACCTCCAACTTACCATTGATAAGATGGGATTCATGTATGTGAGCACAGTGGGGCTTGTACCATCCACACACACGAGTCACACAACATATGCCATGAACACAACAAATGCTAGCAAACTCAATGCGACGACAATGCATGCCCGTGTACCTCAAAGAGTACCAATGCCATTGTGGGCCCGCTCGGCGACAAGGATGGTAGACGAGGACAATGCGCGCATCAATGCAAATCCTGTATACACAAACAAATGCACGTCAGAGTGCGCGCACAGACACTGGGTCTGTCCATTTGTGCGCAACGGCCTTTTTGGTGGGTCGAGGGCAATGCGTGCGAGTCACCCTGCCGTGGTTCTCCTTACACCAGACCCCCCCCGCATGGCGCGGCTCTATGGCACCTCAGAGAGGCTGGGCCGCGCACACCCGCTGGTGAAAGTACGGCCAGTACACTTGCACGAGATGCACGAATACGCACAGATTGGAAATTCTCTCTTTCTGCGCAGAGACTGTGCTACCCAAGACTCTGCTCGTGAGGCCATCCACAGACATATTACCATTATGATCAGAAACACCGTGTTTGGGCTTGTATCGGACACAGAGATACTACCACGGGAAAGTTGTCTTCCTGACAACACCAATCGGATGGATTGGCCGTGGCTGGCCATGGAACTACGCTCCGGTCAGACTGCCCCTGGACGTAATGCAAGCGCCTCTGTACACAAGAACTCTCGCCGCGATAAGAGAGGGCGTATGAAAAACTTTAAGATTTGGGTGACAGGCAACGGCAATGTGACGCGAGAGCGCAGTACGGGGCCAGTGTACGACGACCGCCAACACGCGTCTCGCACGACCCTGGACCCTGGCGGGGACTGTCACCGTGAGTATCTCCCGCGCGTCACAGAAAAAATACTCGCGCAGCTCAAACAGTTCGAGAAATGCTATGTTGTACACAGCAACCACTCGCATCGCACACTCAGATGCGAGAACAGCGCCCTCAATGTATCAAACAGTATGCAAGAAATATTTGTGCTCAACACAACCCGCCCCCATACGCGGAGCCTAGCCCACCTCCGGTCACATTCACCGCAATTCTCTCAATATGCCGCTTGCAAGGCTCACACCCATCACACCAAACACTCAGCAAAAACGTTCTTATATGCCAAGACCTCCAAAAACGGAGAGCATCTGATGTCAGAGGCGGAGCACAGCTTGTCGCGACGGCAGCGTATCTCTCCGCTGTGGAGTCTGTTCCAACAGCGCACCCGCGGCTCGAGCGTGCAGGCGGTGTTTTCGGGGCATATCACCACGCCACGAGAACTATGGAACCAAAACTACAATTCCCGTGTACACAACCCACGTTGGAGAACCCTGGCTGTCACACCCACCGACACCGCAGCGATGCACAACCTGTCCAACATAATAGATGACCAAGACCACAAACTCTGTCCGGACCTCCGGGCACTTGTTGACGAGAAATACGGGGGAATGTGGGAGGGCGAGTCCAAGACAACTCGTGACGCTCTCTGCCACGCCGTGCTCGACGACATTGATGACTGGAAGAAAGAACAGGATTGCGACCGCGCTGGGGTTAGCAGCGTGGACTTTGACATATGCTCCCTCTCAGACCTACAGCCGCTATGCGCCATGATTGCACAGTTTAACACTCAAGTCGCAGGGGTGAACGCATGGGCAATGAGCCAGACGGAGCATACCGGCATGCTATACACCCCCTCTGTCTTCATGCGCACAGACGGCATGTTCGTGTGGAACGCCATTGCAAGCACCTACAATGACCTAGGTTTTGTCAAAGACGGGCACTGCGCAGACATTGAAGACTACTACTCCGTGGAGACGGCAGAAAATGCACTGGAACATGGCTTCTGTCCCGGGCGCGTGATGCTGGAGATCGTCCGGCTGTTGGAAATAGTGCGCAAAGTTGTGGTGGACATTGTGAATCTCATTTCAAATGTCTTCAACCTTGTATTTGAATTTGTGGTTGGGGTTGTGTTTGCTATGATGAACAGCGACCCAGGTTCAATGGCCCAGACCCGAGCAAGCGAGGCATTTGAAAAATGTCTGACCCTATTTGTTGATATTCTAATCACATATGCTCGGATGTTGAAGGAGCTCATGGACCTGGTCATCAAATGGATCATGAATTCCCCCCTGAAGGTCATCTTTGACATTATTGAGGAAATATGCAAAATCGTAAAATACGTCCTGGGACTGCTCGTGTCTACCTTGAAAAAAATCAACAGAGTAATCCCAATGATGGACACTGCGACTCTAGAAGATTGGGAAGCAAATATCGATGGCATGAGCTGCACACTCATCTTGGGCCCCTGCAGTGACACAGACAGTGAAGAGTGCCTCGCAGAAAATCAAAAGTCGCTTGTCGCGTCATACTGTGGGATCTCTATACTCGGGAGCGATGCCCCCGTTGACATGTTCAACGCATACCTCAGTGACTACACATGCATGCCAAACTCGCACTGTAACACGATTATAAATGGTGAAGATACTATTGTGCAGTGCGCAAGGTGCGAGGGTCCGACACAGGAAGCCACGTCACTAATGGGCTTTGGATGCGATCTCACCACCAAACAGTGCGCGTGTGGTATGGCTGACGAACCCAGTACAAATTGTTTCACTACACACGACTGCAAGTTAGCGGGGGCCATGTGTGCTGTCAAGGGCAGTGTACACTCAGTGTCGTATGGCACACACGCCTGTGTCAGCCACACAGGTGCGTCCTTTTGCTACAAAGACTCCACCACACAAAACCGAATTGGAGAATGCACTGTTTATAGCTCAGTGGGCATGGACTCAACAAAGAGCTGCACAGTTGAGGAGCTTGGTACAGAACTGAATTACGCCAAGACTGGAGTGTGTCTTGGATCTGAAGAAACACTAAGTGCCAACGCACCAATAGTAGAGGAACATGCTTGCTATCTATACCGATGCGCAAACAATTACGATGCAGATACACCACCACGCTGTGTTCAGGTGGTGCTAGCAAACGAGAACATAGCTGTGTACAAGGCCGTGTGGTCGCCCTCCGCGCGTCCTGGTGGCAGACGTCTTCTTGACGCTAGTAAACGTTCTGGTTCTGCTGTCCTCGAGTTTTTGCGCATTGCTGCCCCGCGCGTGGGCCTTATCCCAGAGACCAGCGTATGCAAGTCACTCCTCCGCGCATGTATAGACACAGCTGTTGTGTCTGCAGCGTGCAAGACATGTGGAACACAATGGTTGTTCTGGAACATGACACTGGAACTCGCATCTCATGGGATGGAGAGACAACAGCTAACGGACGCGGCAATGCTAGACACACGCGATGCCGTGGTCACAATACTGCTGTCCCCCACAGCCTCATCGTGTGTGCTTGTGCGTGGCCCACATGCTTTTCTGGTGCTTCTCGAGGACTGGCTGCAAGACACCCGCGCATTTGCGAACGTGTTACATTATACGCGCTCTTTGCACATGACTCTCACTAACATGCATACTGGCGCGGTGGAGGTCGTTCGTCGCTTCCACAACGGACAAACACGCCGTCTTGCCCCCAGGTTACAAAAGACATCAGAATCAAACACAAGTGTTGTGCCACACATACCCCATACGCGAAAACTGCTCGCGACCCCAAATACGCCCTCCCTGTTCTTGCCAGCACAACAGGCGCCAGACTTTAACAAAATCACGTTTGTATACACGCCGGTAGCCCCCGAACGCCAACAACTGTTGTACAAACTGGGAGTGCTGGAACTGCCAGCGGGTTTGCAATGCATAGTGAGTGGGTCCACAGTGGTCAACAACATCATTCTTGATGTCATCAAGTCCTTTGAGCGCGACGGTTGGACAGCCAAGCCCATCTGCAACGGCAACAATCCGTTCGAGATGACGTGCCCGATGTTGGATGGTGCCGTCATGCACGTCATTGAGTCAACCAAGGTGTTGGTTCGATACTACGCGTACCTGGCATATGACACGCAATGCCTCACTAATATGTACGTTTCGTGTTTGCCCCCCCCTGCAGTCTCGTTCAAATTCGTCTCTGATGCATTCCCGCGCATCCGTGCACGCGAATTAGCAGTGGTGCCCGTGCCTCGAGTCAACAATGGCACAGCAGAAAACGACATACTCATTGACGGAGGACTCGCGGCATTACGGTGGGCTCTTAACAAACTGACAATGTCCAAAGCCTCAATTGAGAGTATATTCTTGGGCTTCGTGTCACTGGACCCCATGTATGACAATGAGCTTTACGAGTCCATGCGCACTCGCAATGAATTCTCAATTGGTAGCCTCATCAGAGACTTTTTCGTTTGCGACCTCGAGGAGGTTCTCACGTGCAAGGCCCGCAACTCACCATTGCTTGTCATTCTAGTGACAAACTTCTTATTGATTGCGGCGGTTGTGGTGTTGTTGCCCATCCCCTCAGTGTTTGTTTTTTTCCTATGGACTCTCGGACTCACAGTGGGAGTCGTGTACATGGCATACGGATTTTCCCCGATGTGCTCCCCGCGCATACCCGTGTGTCTGGGCGAAGGCCTGTTCGACATTGTGCGCAAGTACATCCTGCCCGAGCGCATCATTCTCTCCCCGTACCTGTACGACCCGTTGGTATGTGATGAAACGTTGAAACGACTCGCTTCAGCCACGGCCGACGCTGTGTGTCTAAAATCATGTATATCTTCCCCAATCAGCGTGGACACCGTTCTCTCTGCTTTGATTGCGATGGACTGTGCCATTTTCCAGAAACATGCACTTATCACTCGATTTATAGAAACCAGACTCCCAGACCTCGTACGAGAACTATATGACGGAGCGGTCTTGGAACAAACTGTCAGACACTTTGAACTGATTTTTACGGGCTCTGACTTGGACCTCCAAAACGCAGTGCACGTGTGTATTATGGTTAACACATTTAAGATTGTTTTGCTCTTGTGTTTTATATTTGTACTCCTACCAGTTTTCTTCTTTACACTGCAACTAATACTAACACTAGGTCTCGCTATAGTTGTCAAGACACTCGCACTCATTCTACAGATTGGATGTTACTTCAATAATATGTTGCTTTATTAAAAAACTCATAAGACATTTCCTCCTATTGTCTTCTGCTCACACCCCCCCCCCCCGCGTTGACGTATGCATCCATGAACACCCTACAATACATTGTCAGTGACTTGGCGTGATTGGTTCTTCTGTTGCAATGTAGCAAGCCACAAGCCAGTCTCTTTCGCCACGTCAATCAAAGCACACGCATCAGCGTTGTTGCCTGCGATGTTCTTGAGAACAGCATGACAACTCCCTTGTAGACTCACACACGCTGAATATTTGTGAAGCAGCGCGGTAATGATACCTGCGACCTGAGACGTGGCCATGGACTTGCTGATCTCCGGACTACCTGTGCTGATGTTCTGGAACACACCCATGATGCTAATCTGCATATTCATGTAGCTCACATGCTTCAATACAGCTGCCAATAGAACATCGACGCCCTTAGATGCCACAAAGTCCTGTGCAGCCTTCACCGCCACAGTGCTCGTTTCAGGTGACGTGAGTACGCCGAGAAGTGCACATGACGTAATGTTGAAATGTACATTTTCAGCGTGGGTCGTCATGAGTGGTACGAGACTTGAAATGAACGTGGATTCCACAATTGCTGCTGTGGTTGTCTTATCTGTCGCACAGCAGGCCAGCGCCCCGCACACATACACCATCACAGTAGAAACACTCCCGCACGCGCCCACAGCGGCCAACGCGAGGGACAACACACCCGCTTCAATCACCACAAATTTGTCCTGCACAGAGTAGTTGGCAATATTCCATAGTGTGTGGAAACCATACTGCTGCACGCGCGTGTGTACTGGGAATTTTTTGATAGCATCCACGATACTTGTGATGAAATTGTCGCGTATGCGGATGCGCTTCGACATGGGCAGTTGTTGCAGCAGCCCTTTCCCTAGAATGTTACGCATGACCTTAAGACACGCCACGTGCACCATGGCATTGTCAGCATGAGCCCCCATGGCAGCATGAACACACCGCACTTGTAATAGCATAGCAGACGTGTCGTTGCCCATATCATATTCCTCACACTTTGCACATGCCAGTATACTCATGCCCATCTGCTGTAAACGATCGTGCTGAGGATGAGCTTGCAACGCCAGACACACCGTGCCCACAACATCCGCGCATACGTCACCTGACATGTTAGTGGTCCGAGGTTGTTTGAGGATCTCCTGAAGTACGGCGCTGGCATTCATCTGTACGTTATCAGAACTCGGATGTGTGTGCATGGCCACAAGAACCACTTCCGTGATACTGTCAATGAGCACGTCTTCAGGGAAGACCGGCATGTGCACACGCAGTGCGTAACACGCGCGCGTCTGCAAGACGCCGTTAGATGACAATTTCTTCATCATATCCAGAAGCACAGACTTGCCAGCATCTTTGGACCCCCACAAAACATCATGGAAGCTGCCATTGGTCTTCACCCGTGAAAGCAGTGCACAAAAATGAAGCATAATTTCAACACGGTCAGAAAAACGCCCCAAGAAAAGACTCATTACATTCACGAAGTCTTGGTCAGAAAATCGTGCCTGTGTGGGCGGGTGATTATTGCACATGTAGCACAGACCCTGTAATATGCAAGTCAACAAATGATCCACCAGTCCCACCTTTTCCATGCAGTTGCCTGCTGTGCTTGTCGTAAGATGAAAGTTGGCAACCTTCAGCAACACATCAACGACCCCCCCTGACAAAAGAGCATCTCGACCACCATTGACAGCGATCATGATCACAACAGAAACAGCATTCGTCATCTTGCGGATGCAGGTATTGCTATAACCACCAATGCATTTGGGTTGCAAGCAAAGCGTTTTCACAAGAGAGGCAATTCCATCATCCTCAAATAATTGTGCCATAAACCCACCCGATCCCATCAACACGACCTCGTTTTCAGTGTCAACCAATGCATCTACGCTCGCTAACACCAATAGACAGGCCAACGCATTCTTTAACAAAAGATCGTTACCGGGATGTCGTTTGACAGCTTCCATTACCAAACGTACCCCACCAGCAGCAACAATGCTTGTGGCAAGCTCAGACCTCAACTTCACGTCTGACATGTACAATTTCAGGTTCAAAATCAGGATAAATCCCCCCATCTGCACGTTAATTTCCGCAGGATGATGCAACATCATGTCCAACACAGTACACAACATACGCGTGCTGTCTGAGAGCGAATAGTGTGTAAAAGTGAAACTGTGTAATTTGGACAACAACGCACAAACGAGTCCAAGCACAAACGAGTCCTCCTTGTACTGTTTACAGATATTCCAAACAACATCAAACACGCCACTTTTGACCAGGGCGTCCTTGCTGGTCACACACACACACAAGTTCATGATCAATCCACACCCAGCCACCTGAACACGCGGGTGTACCAGATGCTTTTTCATAGCCGCCATCACAGCGAGCAAGACCGTTTCATCCAAAATAACCGCAGAAATACTCCCCGTCGCATTGGACAACTGTCCTGCCTGCTGTTTGTTATGAGAAAGATTCGCGAGTATAGACATAGCCCCAACCACCACAAAAAAATTCCCGCCATGATTCAAGAGTGCTGCCACACAGATCTCCACACTCTGGCAACGTGCCAAAGTTTGTACATTCAAGATGCTGCAACTCATCTTCATGCCCGTAGACTCGTTGGTATGTGGTATGCCCATCCCGAGATCCTTATGGTCGTGAAGACCACCCAACCCCAGAGTTTGAATGCGGGAAATTGAGCTATGTACTTTCATAGTTGCCACGATCACAGCGACGCTGGGTTTGGTCTCCTTCAGCAACAGCTCAAACGCATTGACAACACATTTGGTAAGATCAAACTTGCTGTCCAGTTTGCATGGGGCTAGCATGGATTCGTTGTGCTCACGCTGCATGCCATGAGAAATACACTGTCGTTTGACCGGGGTCGGGTTGACTGCTTCCACTACGTCATATGCTCGCTTGTTCTGGGACATTACGAAAACGAGAAACAAACAGAGCTTCCCGTGTGGCAATCCAAAACACAATGAAGAACAGCCAACTTCTAGGCCAAACACGCTTAAAGAACGACACGTGGATTTGGTACGTCAGAAACACCGTGTTTATTTTTTTTTCAAATGTCGAGTACGTACGCTAAACTTCATAGGACTGATACGTAACAAACACCATATTCCCTGAAAATGCAAGTTACGTACCTTCCGTACCTCAAAATTCAGGTACGTAGGAACAACGTGTTCTATATTAAGGTACGTGTTCCATATCCAAAAGGCAAGGTACGTACCTTCTATACCTCAAAATTCAGGTACGTAGGAAAACGTGTTCTATATTAAGGTACGTGTTCCATGTCCAAATTTTAGGTACGTAGGAACACCGTGTTCTAAGATATTGTTAAGGTACGTGTTCTGTACCTCAAAATTCAGGTACGTAGCAGACACTGGGTTCACCGTGAGCGGATGTCGTATATACGTGCGATGGCTGCTTTTGTTCGCCCGTCGCGAACCGATTTAAATGGAATTTAATGCCGTCACAGATTTAAATGGCATTTAATTTGCAAAAAAAAAAATCTATTTCGGTCAAAAAAAATACAATTTATTTTATTGGGAACGCACAGCATTGGAAATTGCCCGAACGGGTAAGGAAGATTTGAATCTATTCACGACCTACATGTCCTCGAAGAATAAGGGAGGTGCTGGCGGTTACCACCTCTGGAAGTCTGCAAATAAAAAGCAAAGCGCGCTGGACATCGCGCTGAATGTCCAGCGCGAGAAGGTGGCAAAAAACGAGTTGCGTATAGAGACAAAGGCAGCAGCCAAGGTATCAGCTGGACTCTGCAAGGCTGAGCGTACTGCAATTGAAAAAATGTTGGTTGGTCGCACGAAGAAACTATAGACATAAACAAGTCCACAACCTACACATCGCGCCTGGGTTCGATTAAACATGTTGTAATAAAAACGATTAAAACGTCACACTGAAGGCAGAAATACATTGAACCGCTGAAGCCCACGTCGAGGAGATAGGAGTGCAACTCTCAAGAAGGGGACATGGGGGGGTCTATGGTGCTCTTGATCGTGTGGAGGTAGAAGTACCACTGGTCTCAAAGAGGGAAGGCGGGGGGTTCTATAGTGCGATGGATCAAGTGGAGGAGAGTGAGAGAGAGAAAACACGGGAACGATGTGAGAACTGGCGCAAATACCTGGCGCGGGGGACGAGAAGGGAGCCGAGGGCAGCGTCGGTCAAGCGCCAGTTTCTGACTGTTGTTCTTATTTTCAGATCATATGCAAAAGACCCAGCCAAGCTCACATCACGCGAGCTCAGACAGTGGATACAATATATGTTTTATGCTGGTGTGGATCACATTTTCGTGTATCACTGTTACCACCCACGCGAGGAAGAGGGTGAAGAAAAGACAGAGCTCAAAGAGTTGCTGAGTCCGTGGATCCGAGGCGGTTATGTTTCGTACTACGACTGGAGTAAGACTTGGCAACGTCCGTTTCTCGATGGGCAACAGGTGCCGGCATATCAGCACTGTATCGACAAGTTCCGCATTCAAATGGAATGGCAGGTTGCTGTGGATATAGACGAGTATCCTTTCTCGGAGCAGGACTTAGAACCAGATTTTTTGCGACGCCAAGTAAGTAGTGTGGCTTCTTCGCAGCCTCATGTTGCAGAAATTTTAAACACCGGGTTCGCTCTACGACTGAAGATACACAACAAAGACCATGTGCTCGGTCTCTTGCTGAAACGCATCAGCTCAAACTGGCTGATACCCACTTCGAGACGCGCGGTGGTGGGCATCAAAGAGCGTCCATTGCAGATACACAACACTCACAACAAACATCACATATAGTCCCACAGTGACTCCGGATATGACATTGAGATAATGTATTGTCGCAAAATTGTCACTGCAAGCGCAAAGTAGATCAAGCATATCCACTCCCCCGGGGACCAACAGAGCTTTGTGTAATAAACACTGTTATAGTCGTGATGCCAATTGTATATATATATATTTATTCAGCACCCGTCACGCTGTGATGCCTCAACTGCGCACATTGTGTGTTCTGTTAGCGATACATCTGTCAAGCGCGGCCCCAAGACAGCGTTGTGTTGAGAAACATAATGTCCGTACTGACGACGCGTTCGGTATAAGTAAAGTGAACATTCCACACGGCATCACAGTCCCAGCGCTCTGGAAGCGCGTATGTTTGACAGAAGATCCTAGTCTCCCTGCCCAATACCATAATCACACGCTCAATCTCCTGAATATGACCTCTTCAATGAGTCAATGCCACGCAGTGTACTCTCTGTTTGCTTGCCACACGAACTACCCTTATGAAAAAGACCTGAACTGCGAGTTAGCGAATCAAATCGTATTTGCACTTATGCAAAGGATGCCAACCTGCAAGACAGATGCGGATTGTGTGGCGGGGACAGCTCTTATGGTTCCCCCCATCCACTGTAATTGGGCCAAAGAGATCCGCGCAGCCGTGTGCCCGACCTGCACACAAACCCTGCACTGCGCGGACAATATAGAAAACAGCCTGGCCTTGGACAGCGGACAAGCCTGTGCCCTCACCAGTGCGTTATGCAGCACAGTCATCGAGTTTACCATTCTCATTGCATTTTGCGCTGCCTTTTCGTATTTCATAATGGTTACCAGCATCATCTATGTTTGCTCGGCATACCGCAAGAAAAATATGAAATGTCCGGACAAAGCTTTAGTGTCTACACCCCCCCTACATACGGAAATGCACCCCCGCGGACCTATTTCATTGTACGCACAAGCATACACCCCGATTCATACTACGACAAACGAGGATTTGTCACACGAGAGACCAACAATGGCGTGTTTCTCGTAGCGTGGTAATTAGATCGCACACCCCGTAGGGTTTATATAGATGATATAATGTTATGAACCATAAAATGCCCAGTGGCCAGCAAGCTTTTGCCTCCCAACGTCACATCTCATACATATTGTTAACATGGATTGTGATAGTCTTCTCTTCCATTGTATCCTACAGTGTACTCTACGACAACAATTTTCTGCAACTGGGCCCTAACAACACACTACACTTCCTCTACATTGCAATTGACACGTGGCCAAAGTGGGTCGCGCTCACAATATTTGTAGTTCTCACCCAGATTTTGAAAGTACTTGCTGATGAGATAGTAAGTCCGTGGATTCTCAACACCATTATGGACCACAAGTCTACAGAGGTGACGACCAGCGCCATGACTGTCACTTACACAGAGGCACAGTGTATTTGTCAAACGTACTACCTATTTGCAGCGTCTGTCAAGTTTATTACAATCTCTATTACCATATCCCAGATTGACCTTGTCATCGTGCTCATTGTGACGGACATTGTAGTATCTTTGTACACGACACACCACTTCCTGCGCGCCAAGGTATCTGGTCCTCCATAAATTTCCACAATTTCCAAACCACGTATTCCCTCATAAACTGGACAAAGACTTACCTTAAATATAAGTTTTAATTGGGATGCAGTGAGGGACAGTCCATTAATCAAATAATGAAAAATTTCAAAAACATAAACAGTCAACCTCATACTAGTAGGTTGCAATATGGATGTGAAATATGAACATCTAAAACCCAACCTCGAGGTTGACACTTGGCAACATTGAAATACCACTTTCACTGGTACGCCCAGAGGTAATTAATTTATCTACAAAAACGAAAAATGTGAAAACGAAAAGTGTCAACCCCATGTTAACAAGTTGCAACGTGGATGTGAAATACGAACATCCAAAACCCAACCTCGAGGTTGACACTTGGCAACATTGAAATTCCACTTTCACTGATACTCCCAGAGGTAATCAATGTATCAACAAAAACGAAAAATGTAATAACGAAAACAGTCAACCCCATGTTCACAGGTTGCAATGTGGATGTGAAATATGAACATCTAAAACCCAACCTCGAGGTTGACACTTGGCAACATTGAAATTCCACTTTCACTGGTACGTCCAGAGGTAATTAATTTATAAACAAAAACGAAAAATGCAAAAACGAAAACAGCCAACCCCATGTTCACAGGTTGCAATGTATATGAGGAATATGAACATCCAAAACCCAACCTCGAGGTTGACACTTGGCAACATTGAAATTCCACTTTCACTGGTACGTCCAGAGGTAATTAATTTATAAACAAAAACGAAAAATGCAAAAACGAAAACAGCCAACCCCATGTTCACAGGTTGCAATGTATATGAGGAATATGAACATCCAAAACCCAACCTCGAGGTTGACACTTGGCA
>ENA-ORXF01000239-ORXF01000239.1-marine-metagenome-genome-assembly--contig:-NODE-239-length-42233-cov-6.935027_pt1 | contig 42233 bp, 39 predicted proteins | sample MGYA00237864_ERZ511476 | MGnify/ENA primary metagenome ERZ511476 (study PRJEB26306, sample SAMN06343908) | marine metagenome | isolation source: coastal waters | place: Atlantic Ocean: West Antarctic...
AACTAAAATTGCTGCAGATGCTATTGCAATGAGCTTCTATAATGCTTTTGAGTTGCCTGTAACTATTGCTCGCCCCTTTAACACATATGGTCCTCGCCAGTCTGCTCGCGCTGTCATTCCAACAATTATTACGCAAATTGCTAATGGAATGAAAGAGATTAAACTTGGTGATACTTCACCTACTAGAGACTTTAACTATGTTGAAGATACCTGTAGGGGCTTTATTGCAATTGCTGAGGAAGGAAAAACTATTGGCGAAACAATTAATATTGGATCTAATTGTGAGGTAAGTATTATTGACACGCTTAATCTTATAAAAAAACTAATGAATAGTGATGTTAGGTTCATATCAGATAAGGAGCGGATGCGACCAAAAAATTCAGAGGTTCTTAGGCTTTGGTGCGACAATACTAAAATTGAAAAATTAACTGGATTCAAGCCAAAAATTAATCTTAATGATGGACTTAAAAGAACTATTGATTGGGTTAAAGAGCCTCGTAATCTTTGTAAATATAAGGCTGAAATCTATAATGTTTGAAGATATTATTCATTTCATTAGAAGTATGTATGGGGAAGATAGTATTATTCCTCTGCATGCTCCATATTTCTTTGGTAATGAAAAGAAATACTTAAATGAGTGTATAGATTCAACTTTTGTTTCATCTATAGGTGGTTATGTTGATGAATTCGAAGAAAGGATTGCGCATTATATTGGCTCAAAATATGCAGTAGCTACTACTAATGGAACCTCTGCTCTTCATATTTCATTATTAATTGCAAATGTTGAGGAGAATGACGAGGTTATTACTCAATCCTTTACATTTGTTGCAACATCAAATGCTATTAGTTATTGTGGAGCTCGTCCTATATTTATTGATGTAGATAGGGATACTCTGGGGCTCTCACCAGTTGCATTGAGAGTCTTTTTAGAAACTAATACAACTTTTAAAAATAACAAGTGTATTAATAATGTAACTGGAAGAGTTATCAAAGCATGTTTGCCTATGCATACTTATGGACAGCCTTGTAGGGTTGATGAAATTCGAGATATTTGTTTCAAATATAACATCTTTTTGATAGAAGATTGTGCTGAAAGTTTAGGAAGTTTTTATAAAAATCAGCATACTGGAACTTTTGGAAAAATTGGCATAATGAGCTTTAATGGAAACAAAATTATAACTTCTGGAGGCGGAGGTTGCATATTTACTGATGATGAAGAGTTAGCTAAAAAAGCTAAACACTTAACTACAACATCGAAGGTTCCGCATAAATGGGAATATACTCATGATATGACTGGTTATAATTACCGCATGCCTAATTTAAATGCAGCTTTATTAGTTGCTCAATTAGAAAACCTAGATAATTTTGTACTTAAAAAGAGGAAACTAGCTTTAGCTTACTCTGATTTTTTTATTAATACACCATATGCCTTCATGAATGAGCCTGAAAATAGTAAATCAAATTACTGGCTTAATTTAATTATTCTTGGAAGTAAGTCACAGCGAGATTTATTTTTAAATAAAACTAATATTAATGGTGTAATGACACGCCCAATTTGGACTCTAATGCATAAACTAAGTATGTTTAAGGATTCACAATGTGGAACTTTAACTAATTCTGAATGGCTGGCCCAAAGGGTTGTATGTCTCCCGAGTAGCGTGATAATCTAATGGAGCATATAGTATTAATTGGAGGAGGAGGTCATTGTAAATCAACTATTGATGTTATTGAGAAAGAAGGCAGATTTATAATTGCTGGAATTGTTGATAAAAAGGAATTACTTGGTTCTAGCGTTCTTGGATATCCCGTTATTGGAAAAGATTCTGATTTAGAAGGCCTTGCAAAGAAATACAAATATGGCTTAGTAACTGCTGGCCAGATTAAATCAGCAGAACTTAGGATAAAATTATTTTATTTAGCAACAGAAGCTGGATTTGAAATACCTAGTATTGTCTCTCCCATGGCATATGTTTCTAAACATGCCTCGATTGGAAGAGGCAATATTGTAATGCATCATGCACTAATAAATGCAAATGTTATTATAAATGATAATTGTATTATAAACTCCAAAGCACTTATTGAGCATGATACAGTTATTGAAAGTCATTGTCACATATCTACTTATGCTGCTATTAATGGAAATGTTAGAGTAGAAAGAGGGAGTTTTATTGGTAGTAGAGCTACAACTAAAGAATCAATCATAATACCTCAAAATAGTTTTATTAAGTCTGGCAGTCTAGTGAAATGAGTGTTTTTATTATTGCAGAAGCTGGTGTTAACCATAATGGCTCCATTAAATTGGCAAAAAATCTTATTGATATAGCTTCTGACTCTGGAGCCGATGCAGTTAAATTTCAGACTTTTAAGGCGGAAAATTTAGTATCCAAAAATGCTTCAAAGGCTGATTATCAAAAAGAAACTACTGATGAATCAGAGTCTCATTTTGATATGATTAAAAAACTAGAGCTAGATTTAAATGCTCATCAAGAGTTATTAGCTTATTGCCAAAAGAAAAAAATAAATTTTTTATCCTCACCATTTGATCATGATAGTATAAATTTACTTAATGAGTTGGGATTGAAAATTTTTAAAATACCCAGTGGTGAAATCACTAATCTACTTTATTTAAGACATGTTGGTTCTTTAAATAAACAAGTAATTCTATCAACTGGTATGTCAAATCTTAGTGAAATTGAAGATGCTCTCCGAGAGTTAATTAGTTCGGGTACTTTAAAAGATAATATAACTGTTTTGCATACAAATACTATGTATCCATCTCCAATGAATGATGTAAATCTAAATGCAATGCTAGAAATAAAGCAAGAATTGAATATTGAAGTTGGATATAGCGACCATACTTTAGGTATTGAAGTGAGTATTGCTGCTGTAGCAATGGGTGCAACTATTATTGAGAAACATTTTACATTAGACAAAACTATGGATGGTCCAGATCATAAAGCCTCATTAGAACCTAAAGAGCTAAAAGAAATGGTTCGAAGTATTAGGAATATTGAAAAAGCACTTGGTGATAAAACTAAGAAACCATCACCTAGTGAAATTAATAATCTTAATGTAGTCAGAAAATCTATTGTTGCGAGTAAGACTATTTGTAAAGGTGAAGTTCTAACCAATAAAAATCTTACTACTAAACGACCTGGAAATGGCATAAGTCCGATGCAGATGGATAAAGTTATAGGTTCATTAGCTTCTAAAAATTATAATATTGATGATCAAATATGAGTAGAAGAAAAATTTGTGTCATTACTGGATCGAGAGCAGATTATGGACTTCTTTATCATGTGATAAATGAAATAGAAATTGATACTTCTATGGACTTACAAATCGTTGTAACTGGTATGCACTTATCAAAAGAATTTGGTAATACTTATAAAAGAATTGTTAAAGATGGGTTTATTATTTCCAGAAAAGTTGATATATCACTTTTATCTGATACTGAATTAGCAATAAGTAAGTCAATTGGTATTGGGATTAATGGCTTTGCCGAGGTTTTTTATGATTTAGAACCAGATCTAATAGTAGTTTTAGGTGATCGTTATGAAATTTTTTCTGCAGTTACTTCAGCAATGATTGCAAAAATACATGTTGCACATCTGCATGGTGGTGAGAGGACAGAGGGAGTATTTGATGAGTATATTAGACATGCAATAACCAAAATGAGTCACTTACATTTTGCAGCTACTGATGAATATAGAAATAGAATTATCCAGTTAGGAGAGCAGCCAAATAGAGTATTTAATGTTGGTGGTTTAGGAGTTGATAATTTAAAAAAATCAAATCTATTAGTAAAAAAAGATTTTGAAAAATCAATTGGATTTAAGTTAGGTGAAAGAAATATTGTAGTAACATTTCATCCTGTTACATTAGAAGATGCTACTGCAAAAGACCAGTTTCAAGAGTTATTAAATTGTATTAGTGAGTTAGTAAATATTAAAATAATATTTACAAAAACTAATAGTGATACAGGTGGTAGAGTCATTAATACTATGATAGATGAATATGTAGCAAAACATGAAAATAGTATTTCCTTTGTGACAATGGGGCAGTTAAATTATCTTAGTTCTCTAAAATTTGTGGATGCTGTTGTGGGTAATAGCTCTAGTGGGCTTCTTGAGGCGCCAAGCTTTAATATTGGTACTATTAACATAGGTGATAGACAAAAAGGGCGCATTAAAGCCAGCAGCGTACTCTCTTGTTTACCAAATAAAAAAAGTATTAATGGAGCATTCAAGGAATTATATTCAAATAGGTTTCAAAATGCTTTAAAGCTTACTATTAATCCTTATGGAAATGGTGGGGCAAGTGAAAAAATTATAAATATAATAAAAGATACTAGTTTAAATAATATTATTAAAAAATCTTTTTATGACCTAAAAGATTTGCATATAAAGGACGCTTTATGAATAACACTCTAGAGGTTGCAATTAGCCCATCAACAACTATTGAAGAGGCTTTAAAAATATTGAATATTAGTCCGGTAAAGATATTATTAATTGTTGATCAAAAACAACATCTTATAGGCACCTTAGTTGATGGTGATATTCGAAGAGCATTATTGAATAAAAAATCCTTAGATGATGAGGTTAGAGGAATATATTCCAAGAAACCAATAGTTGCAAATGAAAATGACTCAGAAGAAACCTTATTAAACTTATGCAACACAAATAACATTTCTCAAATTCCTATAATTGGTAATGATAAAAAAGTTGTCAAACTTTTCATAATGGATGATGATTTTTCTAAAAAGAGTTATGAAAATTCCGTAGTTTTAATGGGTGGTGGCCTTGGATCACGATTGAGGCCCTTAACTGAAAACATACCAAAACCGATGTTAAAAGTTGGTAGTAAGCCAATTTTGCAAACTATTGTAGAAGGTTTTGTTAGTCAAGGCTTTACTAATATTACGATGTGTTTAGGATATAAATCAAATGTAATAAAAGATTTTTTTCAAGATGGGAGTAAGTTTGGGGCAAACATAGATTACGTTGATGAAGATCAACAAATGGGAACTGCAGGAGCTTTGACATTATTGCGAAAAATTTTTGAAAAACCTTTTTTTGTAATGAATGGAGATATTTTAACCAATATTAATTATCTAAATTTGCTTAATTTTCATAATCAAAATAAAGCACAGGCAACTATGTGTGTTCGTGAATATGATATGCAAGTACCATATGGAGTAGTTTATACTCATGATGAAAATATTACTTCAATTGAGGAGAAGCCTTTGCATAGATTTTTTGTTAATTCTGGAATTTATGTATTGCAGCCAAAATGTATCGATTTAATTCCAAAAAACGAGTTCTATGATATGCCTTCCCTCTTTGAAAAACTTATTAATCAAAAGCAAAAAACGATTTCTTTTCCTATTAAAGATTACTGGTTAGATATTGGTCAAATAGAAGAATATAAGAAAGCTAATCAAGATATACATTCAATTTTTAATATATGATAAAGAGTCATTCTATCAACAAAGTATTAGTTGTAGGCCTTGGTAGCATAGGTAAAAGACGTATTAGGATTATTAATAAAATCTTTCCAGAGGTAAGTGTAGATGTATTGAGGCATAAAAAATGTAATATAGACCAAAATGATTCTCTTAAAATTAGTCAATGCTTTACTTCCTTGGATAAAGCGATTAAAGCCAAACCGCAAGTGGCAATTATTTCTAATCCTGCTTCAAAACATATTACTATTGCTAAAAAATTAGCTAATCATGGTATTAATTTGATGCTTGAAAAGCCTATTGCAGACAATTCTAAAGAATCATTAGAATTAATTGATATTTGTAATCAAAAAAATGTAATGTTGACAATTGCATATAATTTAAGGTTTTTACCATCATTGTTGCATTTTCAAAAGTGTGTACAGTCAAGAATAGTTGGAAATTTTTTTTCAATAAGATCTGAAGCTGGGCAATACCTACCCAGCTGGAGACCAGAATCTGATTATAGGGATGGGGTATCCGCCCAAAAATCTCTAGGTGGAGGGGTTCTTCTAGAATTAAGTCACGAAATTGACTATCTTCAGTGGATTTTTGGATCTATTAGTTGGGTTCAAGCAAATACTTCAAGACAGAGTAATTTAGAAATTGATGTCGATGATAATGCCAGTATTATTTTAGGTTTTAAATCTAAAAATGACAAAGAATTGGTTGCATCTTTGAATCTAGATTTCATTCGTCATGATTTAACACGAAGATGCTATTTGATTGGTGAAAAAGGAACTCTACTTTGGGACGGTGTTTCTGGAAAGGTAAAGTTATTTTTAAAGAATGACAACTACTGGAAAGAATTATTTCAATCATGTCCAGACAAGAATTATACTTATGAGCAAGAAATCATCTCTTTTTTTAATGCTATTGAATCACAGGATTTACCAGTTGTTTCTGGCGAAGATGGAGTGAATTCAGTTTTAGCAATTGAAGCTATTGAAGAATCTAGTTTTTCTGGTTCAAAGGTTTACATATAAAATGAAAAATCTAGTTTTAATTTGTGCAAGAGGGGGTTCGCAAGGACTTCCAGGAAAAAATATTATGCCCTTAAAAGGGATTCCATTAATTGGATGGTCAATTAATACTGCAAAAAAATTAAATAATGTTTCTCACATTATTGTATCAACAGATTCACCAGCTATAGCAAAGGTTGCAGAAAAATTTGGAGCAGAGGTGCCATTTATCAGACCAGCACATTTGTCTGATAATACTAGTCCTGAATGGCCAGTCTGGCAACATGCTATTAATTTCATTGAAGAAAATTATGGAGAAGATGTTTACAATTTAATTGTTCTTCCAGTAACTTCACCTCTTAGATCAGTAGCTGATGTTAATGCTTGTGTTAATCTTTTTGAGAAATCAGATGTGGATTCTGTAATAACTGTTAGTGAGTCTTATAGAAGTCCATATTTTAATATGACAGTTAATGATAAAAATGGTTATGCTTCTTTAGTGATTCCACCAAAAAAACCCATTATAAGACGACAAGATGCACCTAAAGTATATGATATGACTACAGTAGCCTATATTGTTAATCCAAATTTTGTGAAGAATAATAATGGAATTTTTGAAGGCAAAGTAAAGAGCATTATTATTCCTCGAGAAAGAGCAGTTGATATCGATGACTTGATGGACTTTAGAATTGCTGAATTAATGCTAAAAGGCTAATTCATAGAAGGAGTAGAGAATGTTGTTAGAAGGAAAAGTTGTTGTAATAACCGGTGGTGCTGGTTTAATTGGTAAAGAGTTTGGTAGGGCAGTTGTTAATCAAGGAGGTATTGCAATTATTGCGGATATTGATTATAAAACTGGAGAAAGTGCAGTTAATGAAATTAAGCTGGGGCAAGATTCTAAAAATGTTTATTTTATAAAAATTGATATCACATCTAAAATTTCTATTCAAAAGTGCATTAATTATGTCAGTGAAAAATATGGGAAAATAGACGCCTTAGTTAATAATGCCTACCCAAAAAATCAGAACTATGGAAGGCATTTTTTTGATGTGGAATATAATGATTTTGTCGAAAATCTAGGGATGAATTTGGGCGGTTATTTTATTACATCCCAGTTATTCGCCCTATACTTTAAAAAACAGGGTCAGGGAAACATCATTAATATAGCTTCGATATATGGGTTAATAGCTCCAAAATTTGAGATTTATAAGAGTACAAAAATGTCAGTTCCTGTGGAATATGTAGCTATTAAATCTGGATTAATTCATTTGACAAAATACATGTCTAAATATTTTAAAGGAATGAATATAAGGGTTAATGCAATAAGTCCTGGTGGGGTTTTTGATGGGCAGCCGGATGAATTTGTAATAGGATATAATCGGGAATGTTCCGTGAAGGGAATGCTTGATAAAGAAGATTTAAATGGCGTGTTAATATTTCTACTCAGTGATATGAGTTTATATATTAATGGCAGAAATATTGTTGTAGACGATGGTTTCAGTATATGACAAATTCACATTCATATTATAGAGGGGACTCGTTAAATGGAGAATAAAGTTATATTTTGGTGTAACAATTGTTTAAATATGTCTACTAGAAATAGAATTACATTTGACAGTAGGGGTTGGTGCAACGCTTGTCAGTGGATGGAGGAAAAGAAAGAGTTAGATTGGTCTTCACGTGAAAAAGAATTAATTGAATTATTTGATAAAAATAAATCTAATTCTGGAAATTTTGATTGTATTGTTCCTGTAAGTGGAGGAAAAGATGGTTCTTATGTGGCGCATATGCTAAAGACAAAATATAATATTAATCCTTTAACCGTAACTATTAAGCCCTCATTGTCTTTAAGTGTTGGTAATCAAAACTTAGAAAACTTTATTAATTCTGGTTTTAATCATTTGCATATTTCAATTAAACCTGATGTGCTTGATAAACTCAATAAGTATGGCTTCATAGAAACAGGATTACCATATTTTGGTTGGTTGTTGGCCATTATGACCGCTGTATTGAAAACTGCAGCTAATTTTAAAATACCTCTTATATTTTATGGAGAAGACGGTGAGGTTGAGTATGGTGGATCGAGTGAAAGTAAATATAAAGCGACATATGATATAGATTACATGAAAAGAATTTATCTTGAGGGTGGGCATCAAAAAGTATTTGATAGAGTTAAAGCAGATGCAGGTATTAAGGATTCTGATTTAGTTTTTTTTCAGTTTCCAACTAAAGATGAAATATCAAGTCCTGGCTTATCTGTTGCTCACTGGTCATATTTTGAACCATGGGATTCATATAGAAACTATGTTGTTGCTAAAGAGCATTGTGGCTTAATAGAGAATGATGATGGTAATAATGATACTTTTACAAATTTTTCACAAAATGATCAAGCCTTGTATTCCTTGCATGCTTATCTTATGTACTTGAAGTTTGGATTTGGAAGGGCAACCCAAGATGCTGGTATTGAAATTAGAAGAGGTTCAATGACTAGAGATCAGGCAATAAATTTAGTAAAGATTTATGACAATGCATATCCTAAGAAGCTGATAGAAACCTATCTCGAATACTATGAAATGTCAAAACAAGAATTTGATGATGTTTTAGATAAGCATGTTAATAGAAACTTATTTAAAAAAATAGATGGAATTTGGGAGCCTAAATTTGAGACTGGAGTGAAGTTCTCAGTATGAAAGTAATAATTATTGATTATGGTATGGGTAATATTAAGTCGATAATTGGAGCTTTAAAATACCTAGGTGTTACTAAAATTAAGGTTTCAAATAATTCACGAGATTTAAAAGAAGCAGATAAGATTATATTGCCAGGTGTAGGCTCTTTTTCAATGGCCATGACAAATATAAAATTATTGAAGATGGACCAATCTTTAAAGTATGAAATTTTAGATAAAAAAAAACCAGTACTAGGTATATGTTTAGGAATGCAACTTATGGGACAAAGTAGTACCGAGGATGGCCTAACGTCTGGACTTGCATTCGTTAATTCAAAGGTTGAAAAATTTTCAAATATGAGTAACAAAATTCCACATATTGGTTTCAATCAAGTGCATATAAATAAAGACTCTATATTGTTTGACGGAATAAAAGATTTAAGTGACTTTTACTTTGTCCATAGTTATCAAATGAAAAGTGAAAATAATATGAAGCAATCTTTATGTGAATACGGTGATAATTTTATTGCTAGTTATGAGGTAGGTAATATTGCAGGAGTTCAGTTTCATCCAGAACTAAGCCAAAAAAATGGATTAAAATTAATTGATAATTTTTTAAACTTTTTTTAGATGCTTAGAAAAAGAATAATTTTTACCTTAATATATGAAAATGGATTTTTTAATCAAAGTCGTAATTTCAGATTACAAAGAGTTGGAGATATAAGCTGGCTAGAAGAAAATTATAAATTTAAGGAACTCTCTTTTTCTTTAGATGAGCTTGTGATTTTAAATGCCTCTAAGTTAGATAAAAATATATCAGAATTTGCAAAGACTCTTGAAAAAATAGTTGATGATGTTTTTATTCCTATATCTGCAGGTGGAGGGATAAGGTCTATAGAAGATGCCAAACTATTATTTAATAGTGGAGCTGATAAAATTGTTATTAACTCTATTCTTGTTAATGATAAAGATCTTGTTACTCTATTAATTAGAAGATTTGGAAGTCAGAGTGTTATTGCATCTGTTGATTATCGAAATGATGGGGTGTATATTAATAATGGAACTGAGAAAATTAACATAGAATTAAGAGAGTACCTTGAGGATATACAATCTCTTGGTGTAGGGGAAATTTTCTTAAACTCTATTGATAGGGATGGCACTGGATTTGGCTATGATTTGGATACAATTGAGAAAGTTTCTAAAAATATTACAATTCCATTGATTATTTCCGGTGGCGCTGGAAATGAAAAACATTTGCTTGTTGGGTTGGGTGGTTCCTCAGTTGACGCTGTAGCAACTGCAAATTTATTTAATTTTATAGGCGATGGTTTGCAAAATGCTAGAAAAATGATAATTTTACAATGTGAAAATATAGCTCAATGGTAATATTTTTTGTAGTTTTAATTTTTAGCATTGTGCAATCAATATTTGGAGTTGGGCTTCTTCTTTTTGGTACTCCAACACTTTTATTACTAGGCGTAAGTTTCAATGAAACGCTTTGGACTCTTCTACCATCTTCTATATTTATATCTATTTATCAAATTGTAGGTAAATATTCTTTAATTAATTCAAAAAACAAGATGTATTTATTTACACTTCCTCCTATTGTAATAGGCCTAATTTTAGTTCTAAGTAATAGTGAATTAGTAGATATAAAGAAGGTAGTAGGGTTGTTTTTGTTGGTAGTGTCAGGAATAAGACTCTCTAAATGGACTCAGAAAGTTCTTAGACACTTTATTGTTAAACATATTAATATTTATTGCATCTTAATGGGTTTAGTCCATGGTATTTCAAATATGGGTGGTGGTGCATTAACTGTTTTAATGTCATCACTGCATGATAAGAAAGAGGTTATTCGGGTAAATATTGCTTTTGTTTACTTATTATTTGCATCAATACAAATAATTACATTGTATTTTGTAAGCCCTCATATTTTTTCAGTTCAAGATTTGCTTTTAATTGTCACATCAGGAACTACTTATTTTTTAGTAAATAGGTATATTGTATTACTAATAAATGACAACAAATTCCAGGTATTTATAACTTATTTAATTCTTTTTTATGGAGTCTTAGCAATTGGAACTTGATATGATAAAACAAGATATTAATGAAGAGCTGTTATGAATATCTTTAATTATGAAATAATAAATGATGATATTGTAATTATTGATGGACTGACAAGAACAGGTAAATTTTATCTTGGAAAAATTATTTCTGGAATTCAAGGTCTAGAATACTTTATTTCTAATTCTGAAGCAGAAAGAATTATTATGATTAATATAGCAGGCACCTTAACAGATGTCGATGCAGCCTCACTTTTAACTTTAACAATAAATGAAGCTATATATTCTATGGCAATTGGGCGAAATATTAATATGAGATTTGATGATGGAAGCTCAGTACTCAATTCATTTGAAAAAGATCTATATATTAGCAGGCAAAAAAAGGGCTCTTCAGGAGACATTGGGTTAAAAACTGTAACTGATAATAAAAGATCTTCTGTAATTATGTTTCATCAATCGTTAAGTGCAATTAACATGATAAAAAGATCCATGCCTAAATGTAAGATAATAAATTTAAGGAGAAATCCAATTGATCTAGCATATTCTTGGATTAAACGAGGTTGGGGGACTCGTTACGGCAAAGATAATCTTTCGTTTGAAGCTGTATATGAGCATAAAAACGGCTTAGTTCCATATTTTGCTAAAGAATGGGCTGAAGATTATCTTTCTAGCAATGAGTATGATAAAGTTGTTAAAAGTATTGTTGATCTGACGGAGCAGGAAAGTACAGTAATTAATAGTAATCAATATGATATATGTTGTGTTTATTATGATAACTTGATAGAGCAACCAATTAATGAGGTAAACAAAATTTGCACTTTTCTTAATCGCCTACCGCATGAAAGTATATATAAAACAATAGAAATTGAAACAAGAGATATTGACTTTTTGTCCCAAAGAGAGATGAGGTTAAATTATATAAGTTCAGGTATTCAGGATAAAATATCCTTTGAAAAATTGGTAAATCTAGGAAAGATATATGAAGAAAATATTAATAAATAAAGAGAGTAAAAATGAGTACTAAAATATTAGCAACAATAGGGCCCTCAAGTTTTAATCAAGGAACAATTTCTGAGTTAGAAAAAAATGGAGTCAATCTTTTTCGAATTAATTTATCACACACAAAAATAAAAGATTTAAGGGGAATTATTGAAAAAATTCAAACCTGGTCAACCGTCCCATTATGTCTAGATAGTGAAGGTGCACAAATTAGAAATCAAGATATGAATTCTGAATCCGTTATGTTTAATAAAGGGGAGAAGGTAAGAATACATAAACATTTTTTACAAGGTGATAGTAATAACATATCGTTAACACCTAGTAATGTTTATGAGCAGTTAATAGTTGGAGATATAATTTATGTAGACTTTAATTCTGTTGCACTGAAGGTGTTTGAACTAGGAAAGGATATTCATATTGCTGAAGTTCTTAGCTCAGGTAGGGTTGGAAGCAATAAAGCGGTTAATATCACAAGAGATTTAATATTAAATCCACTAACAGAAAAAGATATTCTAGCATTTAAACTTGGTAAAGAAATAGGAATTGAGAACTTCTCTCTTTCATTTACGAATTGTGCTAACGATATAGCTGAAGTTAGAAAAATTATTGGAGACTCCAATTTAATATCTAAAATTGAGAGTATTAAGGGGGTTTTAAATTTATCAGAAATTTTACCTTTAGTAAATCAAATTTTGATAGATCGAGGTGATTTATCAAGAGAGGTTGATATTGAAAAAATTCCATTTATTCAGAGAAGAATTATTGCCCACGCTAGATCTAAAAATACACCAGTGTATGTTGCTACAAATCTATTAGAATCAATGATAGATCATCATCAACCAACCAGAGCTGAGATGAATGATATTGCAAGTACATTATTAATGGGATCTGAAGGGCTTGTTCTGGCTGCTGAGACAGCTATTGGAAAATATCCTGTAGAAACTGTTCAAATGATAAACAAAGTTATTAAGCAATATAATAGATGGACCCCAGAATCATCCTCTAAAGATATTATTTTTGATTAAAGAAGTGTATCCAAAAATGAATAAAACTCCAGTAATCTGGTTAACAGGGATGTCTGGTTCTGGGAAAACCACATTGGCTACATATGCATATAATTCATTATCAAAAAAAGGTTATAAGATAGAAGTAATAGATGGTGATTCTGTAAGAGAGCGTGATAAAAAAAAATTAGGTTTTGGCATCAATGATGTTTTGATTAACAATCAAAGAATTGCAAATCTTGCTATGCAAAAAAGAAAAGAGTGTGATCTTGTATTAATTCCTGTAATTAGCCCATATGAGGAAATTAGACAAAAAATAAGAAAAATCTTAGAACCAAATTTTCATTTAATTTATCTTAAAGTAGATATTGATATTCTAAAAGAAAGAGATCCAAAAGGCCTTTATGCTGCTGCTGATAGAGGTCAAATAAAGAATCTTATAGGTTATTCTAGTGAAAATCCATATGAAAATCCATTAAATCCTGAATTAACAGTTATTATGACAAAAAACCAAAAAATAGAAGTATCTTTAAAATTAATAAATAATTATTTTATTGAAAAAAAGATGTTTTATTAGAGTCTTACTTATTTAAAACTGTGTAATTAAAAAACAATATTTCTTAATTTAATTAAATAATCAATTTTAATTAATATTTGTTAAGTTTATTTATAAAGGTAGTAGTCTGCATTGACTAGGTTAAAATCATATAAAATTTTATATCTTTTAAAAAAAAGTTGTTACTGTAATTAAATGCACACAAAGAAAATCATTTTTTTAACTACTTTACCTACTACTAAAATCTTTGCAAAGAAAATTGATCCATGGTGGTTTAGTAATAATGGATTTAATGTTGAATTTTGGGATTTATCCAAACTATTCTGGTCTTCTGATCAATTAGATGCATACTTTAAAGGCTCTAAAGACTTGAAATTTATTGGGCCTGAGCATAAATCTTTTATGAGTAAATCTGAATTCAAAAAGAGTCTATCTAGCCTTCCTAAAGGTACAATAATTTGGAATCTAAATTGGGAGATGACAAGAATAAGATTTAATGAATTTTGGATTTTATTTGCTCTAAAGAAAAATAAAGTTCAACTGATTATGAAGCAATATGACTTAAGGAAGTCTCGAGAGATAGTTGGAACATTAAAGAGATTATTTAATTTTATTATGGCAAAATTAATATTCTTGATTCATCCACCATCAATTTTTTTTGGCTGTGGAAGTTATGCGAGAAAATTTTCTAAATATGTTTTCCCTAATACTAGATTTATCAGCGTTCCCTCGCCAAGAGTTTTTTGGGATTTTCAAGATAATATAGAAAAGGATTGCATTGTCTTTGTTGATGAATCAATCGAGTATGCTCCTGATGCAAGGATGTTTAATAAAGAAATATGTAGAGATTTAAAAGGTTATTACAATAGACTTAATAACCTATTTGATTTTATTGAAAAACACTTAAATCTAGATGTTTTAGTTGCCGCCTCTGGTAAATATATTTATCCTAGTAATCCTTTTAATGATAGAAAGATAATTTATAAAAAAACTCTTAATTTAATTAGTACTGCACATTATATATTGGGGCACAGCTCAAGTGCTCTTGAACAAGGGATTATTTGCAATATTCCAATAATAGTGCTTAATGATAAATCATTTACCTCCTTAAAAAAAAATGATGTAGAAGAAATGGCTAGCACAATTTTTTTACAGCCTGTTTATAGTGATAATTTGGAAGAAATATCTAAAAATCTATCAAAAAATATGGTTCATGATAATACTCAAGTTGATCTATATTATAAGGAATATGGTTTAGAGGGAGATAGTAATGAGATTATTAAAGATTCAATACAAGCTTTGTATTAAATGATGCAACGTGGAACTTTTCCAGTATCTAAGCTTATAGTTTTTATGCTGTATATTTTAGGATTTACATCTTCGCCATCGATTCTTAGAGCTTTTTCCTGGGTCCTTCCTGAAGTTACTGCAATAATTTTTATTGTTACTACTATTTTATATTCTCGAATAATATTAGATAGGTTATCGTTTACTATAATTTTTTTGATTCTACTCTCATTGATTTCTGTTTTTGCTGTCCATAGAGTATCTTCAGGGGAAGCAACGAACTCTGCATTAATAGGAATTATTTCCCTTTATATGCTTCTAATATCTTATCCATATATTCGTAATAAACTATTTAGAGATACTTTATTAAGATATTGGAGTTTGATTTTTACTATTCTTTCAATTCTGACAATATTGACATTCTTTTTATCTTACATAGCTCCTGATATTTTTATTGATGTAAATTTTAAAGAAATATTTCCAGGAAATAATAGGCTATATAAAATATTTATTACAGGTCTATATGTTCCCGAAAGTATGGGTGAATTTACAAAAAATAGAATGGTGGGGATTATGGCAGAACCATCCAAGATGGCCATTATTTTTGCAATAAATGCTTATTTAGGACTTTTAACAAAAAATAATTTCTTTAGCAAGACTTTTGGTTGGCTAAATCTATTAGCTGGCCTCACTACCTTTTCAACTTCTTACTTTGTTATTTGTGTTGTTGTTTCGATAATTTTATTATTTAAACGCAGCAAGGTTATATTTTTTACACTATCAATCCCGCTTTTCTTATTTTTATTTATATATGTTGAGAGCATTTTGCAGGCAGATCCCTCAGTGGTTGAAAGTGCTCTGGTGACCCACACTTCATATTTTAACAGAGAGGATAGATTATTTGATTTTTTTGAAATTATATCAGAGTATAAAATAGGACTGTTTTTTGGCTTAGTATGGTTCGATAATGAAATATTTTATTATCCTTCGGCAGTAATTTATTATATTTATACTACTGGTATTATTGGTTTTTTTGCTTATTCTTATATAATATGGAGTTATGTTAGAGGTGCATTTCTATTGCTGGTTATACTATTTTTGTTTAGCTTAACCTTAGCATGGCAATCTTATTTATTAGCAAATCTTGCCCTAATAGTTGTTTTTTCAGATAAGTATAGTACAGAGTTATTCAAAAAGAGAATAAATAACAAGGATGCTTTATTATGAGAATTATTATTTATTATGAGCAGAGAGATTATGGAGGAGTGGATACTTTTTTAAGTCACTTAATAAACTTCTGGCCCGAAGAAAAAGACGAGTTTATAATTGTCACTAATAATGATAACAGAGGGATTGATTACCTACTTAGTAGTATTAAAAATCCTAAAATTACTATTTATAGAATGAGCCCCAATAAATGGTATGCACCTTCAGACAGATCAAAATTTGTTAAATCGGTTTTTATAGCCAGGGCATATTCACTATTCTTTTTTAAGTTTACTAGATATCTTAGTAAAGCAAATCCAGATATAATTTTAGTTAGTAACGGATCTTATCCGGGTGGTCTTAGTACCTTTATCGCAATAATTATAGCTAAATTTTTTAAAGCTCCTTCTTTCCTTATGGTTCATCATGCAATACTTTTTAAGAGCTACATCCCGTCAGTTGTTGTTGCAAATTTTCTCTCAGTAATTATTAATTTATTTAAGATTAAAAGATTAACAGTCTCATTAGCATCAAAAAAGATGCTTGAAAAATTTACGCCATTAAAAAATTTTAAAGTTATCTATAATGGCCTAAGCATTTCAACTAAAAATGAATCTATTAATTTACAAAGTAAACTTGGAGTCCAGAATAAAACTTTGATTGGTACAATTGGCCGCCTTGATGATTTCAAGGGCCATGAAACAATATTACATGCATTTAATGAGTCAGAGTTTTTAAGAGAAAATGCACATTATGTTATTGTTGGTTCAGGAAATCCGGTTGTTATCAATAAGCTTTTATATTTAGTTTCGAATTATAATATTGAGAAAAATATTACATTTACAGGCTTTATTAAAGGTGACCCAATTGACGTTGTTAAGTCGTTCGATATCTTAGCCATGCCTACTAAAGATTTTGAAGGTTTTGGATACTCGTATGCTGAGGCGATGCTTTCTAAAATCCCAGTTATAGCATCTAATGTTGGTGCAATTTCTGAAATTATAGAAGATCAAACTTCTGGATTAATTATTGAACCAATGAATATAAAGGAGTGGGTAATAGGACTAGAGTTTTTAATTCGAAATCCAAAAAAAAGAAGGACTTTCGGAATAAATGCACAGCAAAGAATAGTGAATAGTTTTTCTGCAGAAAAAATGGCACTAAATTACCATAATATGTTTCTAGAAAATATTTATTCAAAGTCACATAAGCATGATGAACCATCTAAATAATGAGAATAATTATTATCAATAATTTCCCAACCTCAACAATTTTTGGTGACAAGATAGATCCTTGGTGGTTTGAATCTCAAGGGTTTGATGTTGAGTTTTGGGACTTATCCAGGATTTTTTTTTCACGCTCTAGACTTAGTTTATATTTTTCTGGCAATCAGAGTTATAAATTTTTAGGACCAAAGCATCAGTATTTTACAAAAAAAAATGATGTACTAGATAAGATAGAAAGCTTAGGAGATGGGGATATTGTATGGCAAATTTCATGGACATTGAGTAGAGTTAGAATTTATGATAATTGGTTATTGAAGTCAATAACTCATAAAAAAATTCCTATTGTAGTTAAAGAATTTCAAACAAATCCAATTTTTAGTGGTCTTAGATTTGTAAAACAAAATATAAAAGATAATATTTCAAAATTTAATTTTTTAAATCGCCATCCAAGTATATATATAGGTTGTGGTTCAGTTTCAAGGCAAAGAGCTAATAAGATAATTAATACTTCTAAGTTTGTAAGTATTCCGTCACCAAATATTCTTTGGGAAGACGCTACACCAGAAATATCTGGAGATTACATAGTTTTTGTTGATGATTCAATTGAGTATTCTCCTGATGCCAAGATGTTTAATTCGGAAATATGCAATGATTTAAAAGGTTATTACAATAGACTTAATAAAGTGTTTAGTGCTTTAGAAAATAAATTTAAAATGCCCGTTATTATTGGAGCCTCAGGTAAGTATTTTTATTCTGATAATAAGTTTGAAGATAGAGATATTATTTATAAAAAAACACTTTCATTAATAAAGAATTCAAATTTAGTAATTGGACACTCTTCAATTGCACTTTTTCAGGCGATAGCAGATGAAAAGCCATTACTTCGATTGACTGACAAGTCTTTTGTGGGTGTAAAAATTTTTGATATTCACTATTGGAATGTCCTTATTAGTACAGATGATATTAATACTGAGAATATTTCTTTAATTTTAAGTAAAGCAGATAGAGAAATGGATCAACCAAAGAATATGAGTAAAGTTAAGGAAATGTTCTTGTGTGAAGAACACCTTAAATCATTTAACTATAGAGAGGTTATTAGAGATGCTATCTTATCTTTATAGAATAAATAGAATGCAAATAAGGAATTATATTTATTCTTTATTATGTAGATTTTTAAAAAAGAGAAATCACAATCATAGGCTTTCAATTCAAAAAAAAGACATTGAGCCTATATTCATTATTGGATGTGGGCGATCAGGCAATACTTTTTTAGCAAAATGCTTACATGAAACTGGCGATATATTTTTCCCTCCCGAAAATTTTTCTCTACTAAGGTGTTACAGTTATTACCTTAAAAATATCAATAAATCGTGGGTATTTAGAGTACGTGGTGTCATTAAAATTTTGGAATCTCAGGAAATGTCAAATCGATGGAAATTGTGTGATTCTCAAATAATTATAAGAGATCTTTTAAACACAGATGAAAAAACTTTAGGAAATATAATACATACATGGTATTCAATGTATGGAAAGACAATAGGTTACCCATCAGCTCGATGGGGCTGCAAAACTCCAAACATAACTCCATTTATCAATGATATGTTAGAAATTTTTCCTAAGGCTAAAATTATCTACATTTACAGAGATCCGAGTGAAGTAGTCCAGTCGTTTGCTCTTACTAGTTTAAAAATTTATAATAAGCCATCTAATGCAGAAGCTATATGGTTCTACTATAATAAAGTTACTCTACAAAATACAAAAAAGTCTAATTTTATATGGATTAATTTTGAGGATTTAATTGATAAACGATCTTCTACTATTAAAAAAATTGTAAATCATTTGAAGTTAAATCCCAATAAGAATAAAGTGGAGTTTATAAACGAAGATTTAAAACTAGCTCATTTGTTAGATTTAAATAATGATTACCACCAAAAGAAGTATTATAAAAAAATTCATTTACATTACTTTACTAGAAGACTTTACAAATCTATATTATCAAAAAATAAATAGACTTATTTAATATTATTTTCTCTAATTATGAAAGATTCAAATTATAAAAATTTTCCTAACCCTTATATTGATAATATTATTGGGAATTCAGATGATAATTACTTTACCCCAGTATTGAATGAAGTTTTGTCCTCAATTAAAACTCCATCAATAATATGTGATATTGGATGTGGTAATGGAATTTTTTCAGCTGCTTTGAAAAAAAATGATTCGAGTCTTATTGGCATTGATGGTAGTGAATATGCATTAAAGAAAGCATTAGAAATTGGGTTTGATCAGGTTCATTTAGTTAAAGATTTATCGTTAGATATACTTCCTATCAATAGTCAATATTCGGATTTGGTAATTTGTAAGGATCTTCTTGAACATCTTTTATTTCCAGAGCATTTGATTTCAGAAATTAATCGCATAACTTCTCCAGGAGGCTATCTTTTGCTTCATGTGCCTAACCACTTCCCCATAATTGGTAGACTACGAATGCTATTTACAAATAAAATTGATACTTTTAACTACTTTCCAAATTCTGATAGATGGAACTTTCCTCATATCCGTTTTTTTGATAAAGAAAGTTTAATTAAATTAGCATTAAAGTATGACTTCAAGATGCAATCTGACCATTCTTGGCTATTTTTCAGGCCTGCAAAATTAATTAAGATTTTTCCTTCTCTAGTTAAAATATTTGGTAATCGCTACTCAAATTCTACGTCTGAGGGCTTTACGATTTTATTCAAGAAGGATGGCTAGCTTATGGAGAAACAGAAATCAAGTAGCATTATTTTTTTTATTGAAAATGACCGTCCTGGTGGTGTTGATAGCTTTATTTTATCACTTGTTAAGTATTGGCCAAATAAAAATGATCGAATTATTCTAGTTCACAACTATAACCATCCAGGTGCAAAAATTTATCAACGCATAAGTCATTATTGTAAGATTGATTCACTTTATATTCCTTTAAGCTTTGTATTTTCTAAAGCTATTTTTGGCTTCTTTCCTCAAAAATTACAACAATTTTTTCGACCTATTTTCAAGTTATTTTTTTTTCCTATACAATTTTTAATTATTCAAAAATATTTTAAAAAAGCTGATGCTGATATTCTGATGGTAATAAATGGAGGTTATCCTGGTGGTGAAACTTGCAGGGTAGCAAATATAGTTTGGAATAGTCTTTACAAGTATTCAAGGCCCAATTTTCATAACTTTCATAATTTTGCAGTTAGCCCATTCTATGGAACAAGATGGTATGAAAACTTTGTTGATAAAATTTTCTTAAACTCTATTTCTGGAATGATTGGAGTTTCAAAAGTATGTGCTCAATCTTTAACTCAAAGAGATGGTCTAAAGCAATACCTTCCTAGCTATATATATAATGGCATTGATCAGAATAATACTGCATTGAAAGAATTACCAAGTGAAATTACAGATCTGGGGCTTTCTAAAAGCCAAATGTGCATAATGCTTGCAAATTATGAGGATCGTAAAGGTCATGAGTTTGTTATTAAATCATTTAAAAAAGTTTTAAATAAGCTTCCAAATGTCCATCTTATTTTTTGTGGGGCTGGCTCTGAAGAAGAAATAATTAAAGTTACAAAATTGACTGAAAAATACAATGTTGCCCAAAATATCCATATTTTAAATTTCATTGAAAATGGGTCTCTTCTTATTCCTTTTTTCGATCTACTTTTAGTCGGATCTCAAGAATTTGAATCATTTGGATTAGTGGTTGCAGAGGCAATGCTTTCTAAAGTCCCAGTTATTTCAACCTCTACTGGTGGTTTACGCGAAGTCTTAAAGGATAATTGTGGAGGGTATCTCATAGATAGAAATGATGAAGAAGCATATTCTAAATGCATAATTAAATTATTAGAGAGTGAGTCTTTAAGGATAAAAGTTGGAGAACAAGGCTTTAATCGTGTTAAATCTAAATTTAATGCTAAGTTAATGGCGCAAAAGTATCATAATCGTTTAGTTGGTAATCTTGAATGGATTGAAAAAGTTAATAAGGTATTAAAAAATAATGACTAGTCAAAAATTAGTTTGTAAGGTAGATTTATCTGAGTTAAAAAATATAACTCGAAGGCTATATGAGCCTAGAATGATAATTTCAATTTTAGTTTTGGTATATTCAAATTTATTACGTAAAACTTTAAGATATTTAAATTTAAATAAGTTTTTTTACTATCCCAGAAGTATAAAAAAATTAGCTAATTCTCTGAATAAAAAACCATTAGAAATTGAAATTTCAAAACCTAATAAAATTTTATTTGGCCCCTTCAAACTCAAGCTTTCTAATGATTATTGTTATTTTCAAGATTTTCCAAATTGGAATTTTAAGTACGAAGAGCATGAACAGTTTGTATCATTACATCGATGGAATTGGTTATTACATGCTGCTAGTAATAAAGAAGCAAAGCCTACTTTTGATTGGGGCGAGTCTCTAGTCCGCTCTTGGCTTATAGAAATGACAGTATTGCCTTCAGGGAGAGTCAGTAATACTTACACTGTATCTGAAAGAATAAGTAATTATTGTCTATTTATGCGTTGCACTTTAAAAGATTGGAAGAAATCTCCAAATGATATAGCTCAAGCTCTAATAATTATGGCCTACAATGTGGCCAATAATATTGAGTATCATCATGCAGATTTGACAGGAAACCATGTTGTAAATAATGCTAGGGCATTAATATTTGCTGGCCATTGTTTTGATGAGCCACAGTTAGTTAAAATTGGAAGAGAGATATTAAGTGATAAGCTGCCAATTCTAGTATTAGATGGTTTTTTACGCGAGGGTTCTTCTCATTATCAGTTCTTATTTACCAGGTGGCTAACTGAATTAACTCTCTTAGCTTCAGAAGAAAATGACACCCAGACACTGGAGTTATTAGAGCCTTATCTTAATCCATTAGTTAAAGGATGTAACTTTTTCTTAATCGAAAGAGATGGAGTTCAGCCTATTATGCCAACTTTTGGCGATATTTCACCTGATTGTGATCCCTTTTGGCTTATTGATTTACCAATCTCTCCACTCATCTCTAGCTCTAAAAATAATAGAGAGCTTTATGGTTGGGCTAGACTATTTGAGGAAGAAGAAGCTCTTGAGGTATTTAATACTTTGAATTCTTTAGATACTAATGAGAAATTAAAAGTATTTACCAAAACTGGATGGTATCGACTTGATATTTATGACTGGACAGCAATTTGGCATATTGATCCATATATGGGGCAAACAATTGCTAGTCATGCTCACCGAGATTCTGGAGCATTTGTGCTATTTAAAGACCAAAAAGAAATACTGATAGATCCAGGTCTAATAAGCTATGATTTAGACAAGCAAAGTCGCTATGGTTTCTATGGCATTGCTCATAATAGTATTCATATTGATAAGTACCCACCATTCTTATCTTCAAGAGATAGGCTATATCCAGACTATTATCGAAGGGCTATATTTACCACAAGTAAACTTATTAAAATTGATGGTGAATATATTTTTTCTTATAAACATAATGGATTTTCTCGTTTAAGGAATGGGATTTCAGACTGCAGTAGAGATTTTATTTTTTCAAAAGAAAGCTTGGAAATTAAGGATTTTTTTAATGGTACTGGAAAACATCAGATGGAATGCAGATTTCATTTGCCCGATGAAAATTCAGATATTAAAATTGAATGTATAGATGGACATAGCTCAGAGTATTTTTTATCAAGCTCAAATGAGCCGATGGGTGGCTGGAGATTTCCATCCTATGGGGTAAAGGATCCATCTTTAACAAAGTGCTTTATAGGAAATTTTTCTTTACCAGCGAATTTCTCCTACAAATTAAGGTTATCAAAGAGTTAATAATTATGTGTGGAATTTTTGGAATTTTCAATTTTAATGGCAAGCCTGTTTCTAAAGGTAGAATTAGGAATATGTCTGATAACCTTGTTCATAGAGGTCCTGATGATGAAGGTATTGTCTCATTTGGCCATATTTCTATGGGAATTAGACGACTTTCAATTATTGATCTATCAGGTGGCCATCAGCCAATAAGTAATGAGTCAAATGATATTCATATAGTAGCAAATGGAGAAATTTATAATTATATTGAACTAAGGTCTGAATTGATTGAACGAGGCCATAAATTTAAAACACATAGTGATATTGAAGTAATTTTGCATTTATATGAAGAAATGGGTATTAAGTGTATTGAAAAATTAAATGGAATATTTGCCTTAGCTCTGTACGATGAAAAAACTGATAACCTTTGGCTGGCAAGAGATAGATTAGGAGTTAAGCCCCTTTTTTATCAATATTCTGAAAATTTTTTTATGTTTTCATCAGATTTAAACTCGCTTAAATCTGCTTCTGATAATTGTGAACTTGATATAGATAGTATATCTATGTATATGGGCTATTCCTATATCCAAGAACCCAAGACAATTTATAAAAATTTAAGTAAATTGATGCCAGCAGAACAGGTTTTGATTAATAATAAAAGGGTAGTACTAACTAAATATTGGACGCCTAATCAGATAGAAACTGTCTCTATCAGTAGGGATGAGGCTGTTGAACATTTGAGAAGTTTATTGCATGAATCAGTTAGGCTGCAATCTAGGAGTGATGTTCCAATAGGAGTTTTTCTTAGTGGAGGGATGGATAGTAGTGCTATTGCTGCTTTATCTGCACAAATTTCTAGCACTGTCAATACATTTACTGTTGACTTTACTGGTAAAGGAGGTAAAGATGCAGAATTTGCAAAACTTCTAGCTGAGCAATTAGGAGCTAATCATACTATTATCAATGTTGATTTTCAAAAACAGCTTGATTTGCTTGATGAGTTAATGCCTTTTCTAGATGAGCCACTTGCAGATAGCTCAATAATTCCAACATATGCCATATCTAAAGAAGCTCAAAAAAATGGAATTAAAGTTTTATTATCAGGTGCGGGAGGAGATGAAGTTTTTGGAGGTTATTCAAGACATTTTTCTAATAAAATTGGCTCTGCGCCTTGGCTATCAGAAAGAAAATTAATTAAAAAATTATTTTGTATAGCTACCAAGAGTTCTAGGCCAGATTGGTCTTTAAGATTAAAAAGCCAAGGTCGAAATTTTGCAACAATGATATCAGGGGCAAATTTAGAATTTCTTCAACAGTTATTTAATGACCAATCTCAATTCGATTTATTAATGAAAAACTTTGATTTATCTTTTGATGGCTCGATTTATAACACTCCGCTTAAAAGAATTAAATTGGATTTAGAGAACTATTTACCTAATAATATATTATCTTTAACAGACAAAGCTTCAATGGCTGCTTCAGTTGAAGGGAGAGTTCCACTTTTAGATCATAATATTGTAGAATTCGCATATTCATTACCAAGTAATGTATTAATAGGTAGAACTAATGATAAATCATTACTTAAAGAATCACTTAAACATACTTTACCATCTTCTATACTTTCTAGAAAAAAAGAAGGGTTTAATTCACCAATAAACTCATGGGTAGGGATTGAGAAAAGTATCATAAAAGAAGAGTTGCTTAGTGGTTTAGCTAGCCCACTTAATTCAATATTTAATTCAAAAACTATTGAAGATTGGTTAAAAAATAACACCAAGCGTTCTCAATCTGGCCAATCTTTATATTCTTTATATGTTCTAAATAAGTGGATTAGAGCTCATGAGTAATGCTTACTTTTCAGTTTTTTTTAAATTATTTTTTCGGACATTATAATGGCTAGTATAAGTGTAATTTGCCCTGTTTTTAATTCCAGTAATTTTGTTGAAAAAACTCTTTCTACGTTGCTAATTCAGTCTAGAAAACCAGATCAGATAATTATTATTGATGATGGATCTCAAGATAGTACTATTGAAGTAGTAACTCATTTTTTAACAAAGAATGCTTTAAATATTGATTGGGAGATTATCAAATCTCCTCATAAGGGTCCTGGTGCTGCTAGAAATATGGGTATCTATCATGCATCTTCAGAATGGATTGCTTTTATAGACTCTGACGATCTTTGGAACTATGATAAATTAGAAAAAGTTGAGGATGTTATTATTAATAATCAAAGTATAAATTTTATTTGTCATAATGAATTGTATAAAAGGCAGAATCGGGAGCCTAAGATTCTAAAGTACACAGATTTATATACTCCAAGCAAATCGTTAGTTACTCAGCTTTATTCAGCAAATATTTTTTCAACTTCAGCCGTAGTATGTACTCGATCTTTATTATTAAAATTTAATGGCTTTAGTGAAAAATTAATGTCAGCACAGGATTATGAGTTGTGGATAAGAATGTCAAAGAGTATTAATCTTTTTTTTATGTCTGATGTTCTAGGTTCATATGTTGAGCGCAATGGAAATATTACTTCAAGTAACATTTTTAAGAGGATGAAAAATGAGCTTAAAATAGCTGTACAATTTAGAAAAAATGTTAATTATGTATGGTTTCTTGTTAGAGTTTTGCGAATTTTATTATCATTTATAAAGCAGTTTTTTGAATCTATTAAATTGCGATAGGGGTTTAAATTATGTTAGTTACAGCAAGACCTCCACTAGATATTAGGCTATCGTTAAAAAAGCCAAAAATTAATCCTATCAATAATTTTCTTTTCTATCATCGTGGAAGAGAGGCTTTAATATCTGGATTGCATGCTCTAGGAATAGAGCCTGGCTCAGCGATAATAGTTCCAGCATATATTTGTAGCTCGATAACTATATTTTTGGAAGATTTTGGCTACAAGGTTGTTTTTTTAGATGTAAATAAAGAATTACAGTTTGATATTAATAATCTTAAAAAAGCTATTAAATATGAAAATGCCAAGAGTGTTTTGGTTGTTCATTATTTTGGGTTCTACTCAAATATTTTAGACATTGTGCAAATCTGTAAACCTTTAAATGTGAAAGTTATTGAGGATTGTTCACATAGTTTTTTGTCAGAGAGAAATGAAAAACGAGTTGGGCTTGTTGGAGACATATCAATTTTCAGTTTGAGAAAAACTTTACCATGTGAAGATGGAGGTGCACTATGTATTAATAACTATAGTAATACTATCTCTATAACAAAAGAATACAATAGTAAATCATTCAAAATTTCATTATATTTAGTATCTCGGATAGTCGAATCTATTATTGCATTTATTGGCTGGCCAAACTTATATTCTTCATTTATTAATAATATTAAAATTAAATTGAGGACTTATGCTGGTTCTTTCGTATCTAAAAATCAACAATTTGATCTAAAGTCAATTCATCCATCTAGTCCATTAGTAAATTATTTAACGGATAAAGAGTATCTGAGTAATATTAGAAACTCTAGTAGAAAAAATTATAAACAACTTCTTCAAGCTGTAATAGATTTAGGACTACTTCCACTTTATAGTGATCTTGATATAGGCTGTGTTCCCCAGTATTTTCCACTCTATGATAAAAAAAATATTATTGTTAAATTAATGCGAGAAGAAGGTATTGGAGCAATTCGATGGCCTTGGTATGAGCTACCTGAAAAAGTAGCACTCTCTTCAAGTGAATTCCCTATAGCAAACGAATTAGATAGAAGCCTTGTTTTAATTCCTATTCATCAGGGTGTAAAAGAAAAACATTTGAGAAAAATAATATTGTCTTTACGTGAATGTAATGTGTAGGAATAGTTTACTTTTAAATCCAGGAGCAGACTTTGAATTTTGAATGGAGTTTGCACCATGGAAATGATCAGGAATGGAGTGAGTTACTAGATTTATTTAGTTGTAATACGTATCTTCAAGATAGTGCCTGGTCAAATGTTATGAGTGAAGAAAAATGGGTCATAAAAAGATGGGTTTGTATGGAAGCAGGCTCCCCTGTTGCTTTAATTCAGTCATTCTTGAAAGTTTATCCATTTAAAGTAGGAATCGTGTGGATTCCTGACTGGATTTTAGGTGACTATAAATATGGATTAAATTTTGATAAATTTTTATCCCAAAATTTAAAACTCAATTTCTTATATCTCCGTTTTAGGTCAAATCATAGTTATAACTCTAATGAGCATATACTATTACTAACTCAAGGCTGGGTTCAGCCATCAAAAAAGCTTAGTAGTAGTTTAAATATGGAGTTAAGTCTAATTCCATCAATAGAAGAAATCGAGAGCGGTGCTTCAAAAAATTGGAAAAGAAATTTAATGCGATCTAGGCGCTCTGAATCCATTATTTGCCGAGTAACTGATCCAGAAATTATAGTTAGTATGTATGAAGAGCTTCAATCTATAAAAAATATTAAAGTAGGTTTTAGTAAAAGACAGATTAGGAATATAGTAAAATTTTATAAAGACCAATTAGTTGTGTTCGGCGCTAAAGATGAGTTTGGAAATTTTATAGCAATTCGTGGAGCGATAATTTATCAAGATAAGGCTATTGATATTTTTGCTGCAACAACCAAAAAATCAAGAAAAATTTATACTTCATATAATCTCTTTATACATTTAGTAGCTTTCTGTAAGTCTTGTGGATGTGTAAGTTATGATTTAAATGGAGTTGATCCAGTAGTTAATATTGGTGTCTATAATTTTAAAAAAGGAACTGGAGCAAGTCTAGAGTCTCAGCTAGGGGAGTTTGAGGGGTTTAATTCTAAGTTTCTTGGCTATATAATTAATTTATATCTAAAATAAGGCTATCTATAAAGATGTTAACTACTAATTATAAAAAAGAAATGACATCCCAAAAGCTTGTTCCTATTGTTCTTCATAGAATTGTTAAAGAGTATAGTTCTGAATGGGAAGATGTGCATATTAATGAATGGAATAAAATATTACAATTTGCCTCTCAGTCTGCTAATTCAGAAAATTTGGATAAAATGCCCTTATTAATTACTTTTGATGATGGCCATGATTCTGACTATGATATAGTTTTCCCAAGTATTATTGAAAATGAGCTTAGTGCTACTTTTTTTATTATTACAGATAGGGTTGGAAGTAAGGGTTATCTTAACTGGGCACAGATTTCTGAAATGAAGAAATATGGAATGAAAATTGGCTCTCATAGTAAGTCTCATATTGATTTAACAGGCGTATCTTTAAATATAGCTGAAAAAGAAATGAGCCTTTCAAAAAAGATTATTGAGGATAAGCTAAGTTCTTCAATAGATGCATTATCTTTTCCATATGGCCTTTATAACTCAGAATTAATAGATCTTGCTTTATCTAATTATTATGATAAAGTTTTTACTTCTCAACACGGTCTTGCTAATACGACACAAAAGATAATTCCTAGAAATTCTATTAATTCAAAGATGAGAGAGAATGAAATATTTAAGGTAATGGAACCAAATTTTAAAACTGTTATGAGTTGGAGAGTAGAGGATAGACTTAAATCAGTATTAAAAAAAAGTTTAGGTATTAAAAATTATAAGAAAATAAGGAAGATTATTGCTTATAAATAGCTTTTAAATGGTAAGGAAATGATTGAAATAAGCGTAATAATGCCTATTAGAAACGAAGAGTCTTTTATCGAAAAGGCTATTGAATCTCTTGCTTTTCAAACAAGAGGCCTTCATTCTTTTAGTTTAGATTTAATTATTGTTGATGGCAGGTCAAATGATAGGACTTCTGAGATAGCATTTAATAAGTTACAAGAATTAGAAAGTAGTGTTTTTACTGGAGTAGTTATAACAAATATTACTGGAGACGATAGTGCATCTTCCAATTTTAACCTCGGCTATTCAATAGTAAATACTGAATATATATTTAGATTAGATGGCCATACTATACTATCGCAAAACTACCTTCAAGAGTGTGTAGATACTTTTTCAAGTCTGCAAAATAAAGATAAAAGCCCAATTTATGTCTCAGGCCAAGTTGAGCATATTAGCAATGGCAATAGTTACTTTTCAAAAGGTATACCTTTGGCAATGAATAATCCTTATGTAACTGCTTTTTCATGGAGAAGTGAAAGTAATTATGGATTGACTGAAGTTGAAACAGCTGTATTTTTCTTTACAAAAACAGTTTTTTTTGAAATTGGTGAATTGTATGATTTAGATATGAAAAAAAATGAAGATGATTTGCATAGTTTTCGATTTAGAAAGAAAGGTGGTAAAGTTTTCTTAACTAGTAATTGTAAGGCATCTCAGGTAGCAAGAGAGTCTTTATTCGCGCTAGGAAAACAGTACTTTTCATGGGGAAGATATAAGCCTGAAGTGATTATTAGGTCAAGAACTTTGCCAAGAAAAGCTTTAATGTTGTATTTAATGATAGCCTTTATATTTTTATTAGTTGTATTTAAGTATGGGTTTGACTTTATCCTTCCCATAATTGTAATTGAATTACTTGTATTCTTAATTTTTTATAAGTATATGTTTATTTCAGTATATATAGCTATGTGGACAATGAGATTGTCATACCTCTTTGGAATAATTTTTGGAGTGCCATTTTCTATTAGAAAATTTTATTAATCATATGAAAAACACACACATTAACCCCATACCATTTTCATTGCCAGATATTGGCTCAGAGGAAATTGCAGAGGTTGTTGATACGCTCAAAAGTGGGTGGTTGACAACTGGTCCAAAAGTCAAAAAATTTGAAGAAAATTTTGTCGATTTTCTTGGCCAAAATACTCATGCAATATCGGTAAATTCAGCAACAGCAGGCTTACATCTTGCTCTTGAGGCTCTAGGCATTAAGGAGGGTGATGAAGTTATTGTTCCATCCTTAACTTTTACTGCAAGTGCTGGAGTAGTAAGACATATGGGTGCAGAAGTAAAATTGATTGATATTAATCCTATAACTCTGAATATGGATTACAATACAATAAAAGCTTCTATAAGTAAAAAAACTAAAGCAATAATTGTAGTTCATTATGCTGGATTAGCATGTGATATGGACGAGATATTACAGCTTGCTAAATCATTTGGAATTAAAGTTATCGAGGATGCAGCGCATGCTTTATCAGCTTCCTATAAAGGTAGAGCTATTGGATTATTAGAATCAGATGTAACAGTATTTAGTTTTTATGCTAATAAAACTATGACTACTGGAGAAGGAGGGATGGTTGTTACACAAGACCCCTTTATAGCAAAACGAATAAAAGTTATGCGATTGCATGGAATAGATAGAGATGCATTTGATCGCTTTCGCTCTATTAAATCTTCTTGGTACTACGAAGTTATCTCTGCTGGATTTAAATATAATATGACTGATATCGCAGCTTCAATAGGCATTCATCAGTTACAGAAATTGCCAAAATTTTTGGAAATTAGAAAAAAAATTGCCTCAAGATATTTATCTGAATTATCTAATTTACCTATAATATTGCCTTCAGACAAAAATAATAATGGAGTGCATGCATGGCATTTATTTGTAATTAGGCTTAATCAAAAATCAAAGATTAGTCGAGATGAACTAATACATTATCTAAGCGAAAAAAATATTGGTACAAGTGTCCACTATAAGCCGCTTCATCTTCAGCCATATTGGAGGGATAGATATAAACTGACTAGTGATATGTTTCCCGAGACAGATAAGGCTTATCAAGCTATGATCAGCATACCGTTATATACTTTAATGACTGATGAGCAACAAGATTATATTATTTCAGAATTACATAATGCGTTTAAATGATCAAAATAACATTTGACTTCATTCTTTCTCTAGTTGGATTAATTTTCTTATCTCCTATTCTTTTGTTAGTTGCGATTTTGATTAAATTAGACTCGCACGGACCAGTTTTTTTTAGACAGAATCGAGTAGGGCTAGAAGGAAAGGTTTTTAAAATTCACAAGTTTAGATCCATGTACTTAAACTCTATAAATCAAGGAAACTTAACAATTGGTATTGATAATCGTATTACTAGGTTAGGTAAATTTTTACGAAAATATAAAATAGATGAGCTTCCTCAGTTAATTGATGTTTTGTTAGGGAAAATGAGTTTAGTTGGTCCTAGGCCTGAAGTTCAAGAGTTTATTAATTTCTACCCTGATGTCATTAAAGAAAAAGTTTTATCAGTAAGGCCAGGAATTACTGATATAGCATCTATTTTAATGATTGATGAAAATAATACTCTTGGAGAACATAAAGATCCTAGACAGGCATATATTGATGTTATTCTGCCTATAAAATTAAAGTGTTATGTTGAGTACATAGATAAAAAAAGCATATGGCTTGATATTAAAATCATCTTATTAACAATCAAAAAAATTGTCTTACGGTAACTTAAGGACAAAAATAAAAATTATATTAATTTTATAAAGTTATATTAGAGCTGCTTGCAATTATTATAATAAAGATAGTAAGTAATGCTCTATTTGATTTATAAGCTTTAAGCTGTATGTGATTTTTTTCAATTAGAATGTTAGGTTAAGTAGAAGGCGAGTTGAAATGCCAAAGTGTTTAAATTGGATTTATTAATATATTTAGTTAATTCATATTTTCATATAGAGATATGAAAAAATCTTTAATATAATAGATCTTGTTAAATAAAGGTAGAAATAGTTGATTAATGCACTAATAAAAATTCCTAGAATTTATAAACAGATATTTATTATATCTTTAGACTCTTTAATACTAATATCCTGCTTATTTCTCTCCTTTAGTTTAAGACTTGGATATTGGTTTTGGCCTGAATTTTATTTATTATTGGTTATTCTAGGGGCTCCAATTATATCCGTGCCAATATTTTTTTATTTTGGACTGTACCATGGAATTTCTCGATTTTTTGGAATGCCAGGGCTCTGGGGAGTATTTAAAGCTGTCTGCCTATATTCGCTTATTTGGGGTTTAGTTGGTTTTATGTCATCACTTGATGGGATTCCTAGATCTGTTATATTAATTAATTTGCTTTTGTCTCTAATAAGTATTATTGGACTAAGGATTTTGGCTAGAAGCCTTTTAAGCAATCCTAATATTATAAAAAATGACAAAACTATAAATGTTTTAATCTATGGAGCAGGTTCAACTGGAAGTCAACTAATGGAAGCATTACTTCAGAAAAGTGAATATCAACCAGTTGCATTTATTGATGATTCTAGTAATTTGAATAGGCAATTTATTAATAATATTAAGGTTCATAATTTCCATGATATAGATTATCTGATTAAGAAATACAGTGTCAATGAGGTTTTTTTAGCAATGCCATCTATATCGAGAGTCAAGCGTAATCAAATTATTAAAAATTTGCAGCCATTTCCGGTTAATGTAAAAACGTTGCCAAGTTTTAATGATATTGCAAAAGGAAATTTAAGTATTGATGATTTCCGCCAAGTTAAAATCGAAGACCTACTTGGTAGAGAATCTGTAACCCCAAATCAATCTCTTCTAGAAGTTAATATAAGAGGTAAAGTTGTAATGGTTACAGGTGCTGGAGGATCTATAGGGTCTGAACTTTGCAGACAAATAGCTCTACTTGGAGTAAGTAAATTAATATTATTTGAGCAAAGTGAACTAGCACTTTACAACATTGATTTAGAATTAAATAAAAGTGTAGATCTAATATCATTATTAGGCTCAGTAGTTAATCAAGATAGGGTGGAAAGTATCTGTAAGAAATTCGGTGTTCAAACTATTTATCATGCTGCTGCTTATAAGCATGTTCCTCTAGTAGAGTTTAATAATACAGAAGGAGTTATTAATAATATTTTTGGAACCCTAGGCGTTGCAAATGCTGCTATAAATTGTGGTGTTGAGACTTTTGTACTTATATCTACTGACAAAGCTGTGCGTCCAACCAACACAATGGGAGCAACGAAAAGATGTTCAGAAATCATTCTACAATCTTTGTCACAAAATCAAAAATTAACGAGATTTATGATGGTTAGATTTGGAAATGTTTTGGATTCGAGTGGGTCAGTAATACCATTATTTAAGAAACAAATTAAGGCTGGTGGCCCTATTACATTGACTGATAAAAAGGTTGTGCGTTATTTTATGACTATTTCTGAAGCAGTGGAGTTGGTTATTCAAGCTGGAGCTATGGGTAAAGGAGGTGATATATTTGTTCTTAATATGGGTGAACCAGTGCGAATTTATGACTTAGCAATAAAAATGATCAAACTGAGTGGGTTAGAAGTATTAAGTGAGATTAACCCTAATGGTGATATAGAAATTAAAATTACTGGTTTAAGACCTGGCGAAAAACTTTACGAAGAGCTTTTAATTGGTGGAGATGTATATGAAACCGAGAATAGTTTAATTATGAGGGTAGTTGAAGAAACAGTTGATTGGAGTGAGCTTGAGCTAATATTAAAAAGACTTGAGGTGGCTGCATTAAAATTTAATCATCTAAAACTACGAGCAATATTAATTAAAATAGTTCCTGAATTTAAACCTCAATCTAGTATTGCTGATATTCTATATGAAGACTAAAGATTTATTTTGTCAGCAAAATAATTAATAGCTTTAAGATAGCCCTTTATATCGCCACAATCAAAACGCTTTCCAGTAAATTTATAAGCAATAACATTTCCTTTTTTTGCTTGCTCAAGTAGGGCGTTAGTTATCTGTATTTCACCATGACTATCAGGCTTAACTTTTTCAATAAGATCAAAAATATCTGGTGTTAAGATATATCTCCCTATTATGGCTAAATTACTATCAGGATTTTTAGGTTTTTCAATCATATTACTAACTTGATAAATATTATTATCAATCATCTCACCATTTATTATTCCATATTTACTAGCCTGATCAATAGGCACTTCTTCAATGGCTATAATTGAGCATTTATATTGGTTGTAAACTTTAATTAATTGAGTCAAAACCCCCTCTTCTTCGTTATCACAAAGGTCATCCGCAAGAATAACTGCAAAAGCCTCATTACCAATTAGGGGCTTTCCTGCTAAAATTGCGTGGCCTAAACCAAGCATTTTTGGCTGGCGAACATAAGTAAAGGTTGCAGTGTCTACGATATCCTTAATTTCATTAAGGAGGTATTCTTTTGGCGTTCCAAGTAATTGTGATTCTAATTCATAGGAATTATCAAAATGATCTTCAATAGATCTTTTACCTCTTCCAGTTACGATAGCCATATTTAAAATTCCTGAAGCAATAGCTTCTTCCACTCCATATTGAAGTAAGGGTTTCGTAAGAATTGGAAGCATTTCTTTTGGGACAGCTTTAGTCGCTGGTAAAAAACGCGTACCATAGCCTGCTGCAGGGAAAAGACATTTTGAAATCAATTCTTATAACCTTTTTTATCAAAGATGAAGTTTATGTTATACCAGACTATAGAAGAAGCTAGATAAATGGAGTGAAAATGTTTAGATAAAAAAATAATTTTTATTCCATATTAATTTAATCAAAAAAAACTACAGGACTATTATATCAGCTCATATTAATACTTTTTAAACATTAATTAGCTTGTAAACAGATGAATTAATTTTGCTTTGTGATAACAAAAACTAAACTTCTAGGAAGTAGAATTAAAAAATTATTTTATTAATTATTTTATTAATTATTTTATAGATTATTTAACAAAAAAGTTTTTATCTAATACATATAATTCTTCTAAGTTCGATAATTAATAATGGAAATAAGAAGGTGGCAAGTTGATAAGTTTAATGCTAGCTATAATTGATGTCTAGATCATTCATGATTTGGGATATTTAAATATTCCTCGAGTTTAGGTAATTCGAAATCTCTTTATTAGTCATTCCCTCTTCATGAAGTTTATCTATTTGTGAATGTATTTCTTCAAATCGTTTTGATTTTTTGCTTTGAGTTTTACCCTTTTACAAGAACAAATTCGTTTCAAACTCATAAAGATTATTTGAATTACTTTTTATCACAACTTAAAGAGCACGGAAAGTTGGTCATTCACTTAAAATGGAAAAGTGACATTTCAATATATAAGAATTTTGATGAAATAAAAAAAGAATTCAATTGGTGCAGATTTGATTTGCATATAATCCCGAGTCCGAAAGTTATCAGTTTTTTTGGGAATAATTATTTGTCTATCGTAGTAGATAAAATCATAAGATTTATACTGAGAAAAGATAATAACAAATCTATAATAATTTCTTTGAATTAAGTGATTATGTGAATTAGGCAACATAGAAAAATGCAATAATAAATAAAAAACTCTTCACGACCGTGTGATGTTTAATTGGAATGCTCGTCTAAAAATAACTTTCCTCCCAAATATTTTTTGATAGAGAACTCTTAGTCTATATTCGTATCTTTAAACTCATTCAGCAGTATCAAACTTTTTTATATCTTCCGGTGTCCCTAAAACATGAACTAATGATTGATCTAATTTAGGTGCAACAACCTCCATCCCGAGATTCAGCATAAGGCTGTACATAGGTGCGATATATCTCTCTCCACCAACCTCGTTTGTCATCCCAGATAAATAGGATTTTTTATAAATCTCCCTATACAGATCAACTGATGAAAATCCATAACAACCAACTGATGCCCAAGTTGAAATTGGTTTTTTTTCAACTACTTTATTAACTTTTCCATTTGCATCATAATCCACAAAACTCATATTTGGCTCTGTTGAATAACTCACATGCAAACAACCAGAAGCACCTCCAATATCTGTTTTTTTTATTCCACTTTCAACATACGTATCAATATTATAAACCCAGAGCATATCATCTTTTTTTAACAAATTCACAGCATCATAAACCGTTTCAGCCTGACCCCTGCTCACACTCTCTCTTATGTGGAACGAATAGTCAATAATCTCTAGGCTATTAGCGATCTTTTGTATCCATTCAAAATCTGCATCATCTAAACAAGCAAAAACAAAATGGTTATCAAAGAAATCCCTCATTGACAACATAGACCATTCAAACAGTGTTTTGCTTTTCACCACAATCTTATACTTTGGCTGTTTATATCCGACCCTAGCAAATCGACTCCCAAGGCCAGCCATGGAAACAACTACACTCATAAAGCGTCCTTATCCAATGAATAATAAAAATTAAATAATTCTAAACCTATAGAAATCATTGCCAACTGTCTATCAGGCCGGTCTTCATGAAGTGGAAGCATGCTTAGAAATAAAAGAGATTCTATGACTCTGATTTGATGTCGTTCAACCAAGTTTGGAGTAAGTAACTCTTGAGTCATTTCAGCAATTTCATCATGATGTTTAGTTTTATGAATTTTGCATTCAACAAGATTATTATGAACATTTACTGAAAATTTATCCGAAATAATATAGTCATAACCAGAAAGAATTGAATGGTAAATTTTTGCAACATCATACCGACTATCACCATATATCCCTGGTAAAGAAAATATGCCTCTTGGATCAATCATTTTAACAATGCGAGAGCGTTGGTCATATAGCAAGTTTGTCAAACAAAAATCACCATGAATAGGTGTCAAGTCTTTTGATGATAGAATATGATACTTATCAATATAATCCTTAATAAGGCTTGGAACCTCACATAATGAATATCCATCGGGGAAACCTTTGCATCTTATATCTTTCTTGTCTGGATTGTCAGTAAGAAATTTTTCCAATCTCTGAACAGTCTTAGAAACGTACATTGAATGTTGCATATTATAAGCAGTTTCTGATTCATACTTATACTTACTATATATCTCTAAAATGTTTTGAAGTCTACTCAATATAATTGACCATGCACCAATGTCTAAACGTTCGTTTATAAATAACTCCGATAAAGTTGGTATTGTTAGAATCTCCATTGTAATGTAGGGATTTTCTCCATCAGAATATTCGAATATTCTTGGCAAGTAAAACTCTATTGAATTTGGTTGCAATTGAAACCACCTAACCTGATGAAGAAAGTTTGAATCTTTAGACCTTTTAGTAACAACTCCATTTTTCTCATTAAACTCTAGTGAATTAAAGTGACGGAGATTTTGATAGTTAAGCTGAGAAATGTAATAAGTATCTAGATTACCAAAATCCAGCCAATTATCTGTTACACGTAAACTTAAAGGTTTATATTCTGAGTACTTCTCAATCACTTTAAAGAACGGATCTATACCATCTGTTGAGTAGCTGATTTTTGAAGATAACTTTTTAAATTTATTTACTGATGAAAGCGAATAAATGCCTACAAATACAAACTTATCATTATCTTGAAGCTTTAAAAATACTCTATCAGAATCAACTTTAATCACTCCATTTATTTCAGTAAAGAGTGTCCAACGATATGAATCAGCAATTATACTAGATGCATAAATACAATCTTTTTTTAAGGTTAACTCTTTTCCTGGAAGAAGGGTATCTGCCATATGAATTATCACCTGGTTATCATCATCAGATTTATCATTTATTAAGCCTTCTTTAAGTCCAGCATTAATTGTTTCTAAAAAGCTAATGCTGTTATCAACTTCTACACATTTATCTATATATTTTTTATAGTCAATAATAAGTTTTTTGACTCCTGTTTTGACAATTAGAATGACGTTTAAATTTTCATCATCAAGTATTTTTTGATAATATTCAACAATATGCACAAAGAGGGGCTTTCCAGCAAGGTTAATTAATGCATGTGTGCAAGCACCTGTCTCGCTCTGCATTTCATAATTCAACATCTGTGCTGAAGGTATTATAAGTATCATGAGTCTATCTTGTCCCTCTCAAGCAACTCACGAATTTCTGAATTGGACAAGTCAACAAACTCTCTAGGGCGCACAGTTTTATCATCGACATAAAATCCCTCATATCCACACCAAGGTTTGCCAATATGGATCTCGTCATAAGGCACCTTATGTTTATCTAGCCATTTAATGAGAATTGGCAACATATTTTCAGTAATAGCATCAATATCACCATCATATGTCCTCATATTTCTTGCAGTTGAAATAATTATATGCCAACCTTCTGATTTCAAGATCATAAGTTTATCAACGACTGTTTGTATGGGCTTTAATTCACTATAATCTTGTTGGCTATCTCTCTTAATGTGCGCAATGGTCCCATCAACGTCACACACCAATACTTTCCCTTTTCTTACCATAAAAATACCTTTTCTCGCTTTAAAAATATCTTTTTTCCATTATTTGACAATTAGATTATTTTTTCTAAAAAAAAACTAATTTACTCTCATTGAGTTTACAACCAAAATCATTCAACGGTGACCGAATGAATTTGTATTGTACCCTGCAAGAAAAAATTATCCCATGTCTTGAATTCACAATGGAATTCCAATCCAACCAACTCATTTACCAAAAAGAATACACTAAACGACAACAGGTCATTTATGTTCTTATCAATCATCTTCATGATAGAGAAGGGTGGGGTTACAGAAAGATATCACATTGGTTGAATCAGAGTGGAATAAAGACTCTTAGAGGAAAGAACTGGTTCTCTTCATCAGTTATCCCAGTCTTAAAAAGAAAACACGAAAGAGACCTAATGAATGAACAAATAAGAAATCAACATTTTCCAAGTAAGGTATCAAAGTTTGAGGTCAATTACTATATTTTTCATTGAATAGATTTATTTAGGTTTTGTTGAAATGAAAACTAAACTTCTAGAGAGTAAAACTCGGGGGTTAAATAGGTGTTTAATTATTTCTTTTTGAGACTTTTCCCCACTAGTTCTTTTCCAGTCTCTATAGTTCCACCAAATTCCAATCAGCAAAAAGGGAAATAAAAAAGGTATTAGAATGATTCGTTTCATTCTTCCACCAGTTGGTGGTTCAACTTTCATGTCATGGTGCTCAGTGTAATATCTTAATTGACCATATGAAACATGTGAAATATGTCCTTTATCACCTACTAAATTATCTTTAAGGGGAATTTTATTAAAAGGATCAAACTGAAATAGATACCCTGAGCATAAGAACTGCCATCGAGTATAAAGATTTTGGATATTTGGTGTGGTGATTATAAGAATACCACCTCTTTTCAAAGTTCTTGAAAATTCAGTAAATAGTTGAAATGGTGAAAAAATATGTTCAATACCTTCACAACAAATAATTGCATCAAACTCTTCATCCGAAAAAGGTAATGGTTTTTCCATATCAACTTGAGCAAAATGAGGTTTCTCCTCATTTATGTCAGCACTTATTACCTCCATTCCATATTTAGTAAGAACTTCACCAATCCATCCATTGCCAGCAGGTAAATCCAAGACCTTTTTATTTCGAAAGTTATCTTTGAAATGATCCTTTACCTTTTTAACAGCAATATCCATATAGTCTGTTGGATTTGAAACATGGGAGAAATTTGGTTGGTTCATAAATTAATGAAATTGTCCATTTGATGGGTAATCATACCTTCTGCCTCGATAGGGTTCCATACGGAATCACTCGACAGTAACTGATTTAGCTAAGTTTCTGGGTTTATCAATGTCTGTCCCTTTAATTAAGGCCACATGATAGCTAAGAAGTTGTAAGGGTATTGTAAAAATAATAGGAGCAGTTATTCGACCAAGATTTGAAGTGATTGATATAACTTCCATGGCTTTCATTGCCTTAACTTTTGATTGCTCATCCTCAAAGACAATCATTTGTGAGCCTCTAGATTTGACCTCATGTAAATTAGACTTCAATTTTTCTAGAAGTTCGTCATTAGGCGCAATGGCAATTACAGGCATATTTTTATCAATGAGTGCAATTGGGCCATGTTTTAATTCACCTGCTGGATATGCTTCAGCATGAATATAGCTAATTTCTTTAAGTTTAAGAGCCCCTTCCATGGCAATAGCATGCATTGTCCCTCTTCCAAGAAATAGAGCGCTATTTTTATTCTTGAAGCGAGAAGCTAGCTTCATTATTTGTATTTCTTGAAGCAATGCTTCACTAACTAATCCTGACAACCTTTTTAAGCCATGCACAATTCCTTTTTCTTGTGCTATATTAATTGTATTTTTCAATTTACCAATGGAACAGGTTAAAAGTGCTAGAGCAACAAGTTGAGTAGTAAATGCCTTTGTACTTGCTACTCCAATTTCAGGTCCAGCATGAGTTTGAAAAATTAAATCAGAAAGTCTCGTTAAACTTGATTCTGCAGAATTAGTTATACAAAGAGTGCTAATATTAGAATTAATTTTCTTGGCAGCTTTAAGGGCTTCAATTGTGTCAGCTGTTTCGCCACTTTGTGAGAGTGTAATAAAGAGAGTGTTATTTAAAAGAATAGGTCGACGATAGCGATATTCACTTGCTACCTCAACATTGCATGATATTTTTGCTATATCTTCTAGCCAGTATTTTGCAACTAATCCAGCGTTATAACTTGTGCCACATGCAACAATTTGAACTTGCTTAACTTTATTAAAAATTTCTTGTGCGTTATGTCCAAAAGCTGAAATCACTACTGAATCATTTGTAATTCTTGATTCTAAAGTATCTCTTATAGCTTGTGGTTGCTCAAAAATTTCTTTTTGCATAAAGTGATCATAATCACCTAAATCTACTTGACCCATCTTTAACTTGGAGGTGATTATTGGGCGATTAACCAAATTACCACTTAAATCATAAATAGTGATTTTGTCTATTTTTATTTCAGCAACATCCCCATCCTCCAGAAATATAAATTCTTTAGTTACCGATAAAAGGGCCATTTGATCTGAAGCAATATAATTTCCATTTTTCCCAATACCAATTACTAGAGGTGAGCCTTTCCTTACAGCAATGATTTGATCTGGGTATTTAGACGCAATAATTCCTAGTCCATAAGACCCAGAAAAAGATTTTATTGCTAACTGAACTGATGAGATTAAACTACTGCATGATTTCATGGCGAAATCAATTTCATGGGCAATAACTTCAGTATCAGTATCAGAAGAAAAAGAGTAACCCTTAGCTAATTGGTCATTTTTAAGTTCAACATAATTTTCAATAATCCCATTATGAACTAAGCTTACTGAATTCATTGATATATGAGGATGAGCATTTTCAATAGAAGGCTCACCATGAGTCGCCCAGCGCGTATGAGCAATTCCAATGTTCCCGCTAATTTTTTGTTCTCTTGATTTTAAATTATCTTCAAGATTTTTAACCTTACCGACTGACCTTGCCCGATCAAAAGTTTTATTTTTATTTAAGACTATAAGTCCAGATGAGTCATAACCTCTATATTCTAAGCGGCTTAACCCTTCTAATAATAGTGATGAAATATCATTATTTGTAACGCCACCAACAATTCCACACATAACTTTTTATTAATAAAATAATGATTACTATTATAGTTAATAATAAGTTTTTGGAGCTATTGTAAATCAACTTGAAGTTATTTATTATTTTAGCTATATCCATAGAAAGTAAAGGGCTTCCGAGCTAAATCAACTTTTAGATTATAATAAAGCACATAATGAAAGCAGACCTCCATAATCATTCATACTATTCAGATGGCGTTCTATCACCTACTGAGGTTGTTAGGCTAGCAAGCCAAGCTGGATGTGATTTATTTTCATTAACAGATCATGACACTACTGACGGAATTGCTGAAGCTCAATTAGAGGCGGATTCATTAAACTTAAACCTTGTTAATGGTGTTGAAATATCAGCACTTTGGCGAAATATGGCCATCCACATTCTCGGCTTAGGTGTCGATATTAATAATGACACTCTACAAACTGGACTAGAGCATAATCAAAAACTGCGTAAAGAAAGAGCGGAAAAAATAGCTCTTGGACTTTGGCGCTCTGGAATTAAAGACGCACTAGAGAAAACTCAAGCTTTTAGTAAAACTGATATGTTAACGCGAACACACTTTGCACAAATGCTAATTAGTGAGGGACATTGTAAAGATATGAAATCAGTATTTAGGCGTTATCTGACAGGTAAGAAGCCCGGAGGAGTTGGTGTTCAGTGGGAGGGCTATGATGATGTTGTTAAATGGATTCATGCAGCTGGTGGAAAAGCTCTAATAGC